>Ga0256847_1000578_pt1 | contig 22393 bp, 14 predicted proteins | sample TeddybearmetaG_FD_189099 | JGI IMG/M metagenome (GOLD analysis project Ga0256847, IMG submission 189099) | Hydrothermal vent microbial communities from East Pacific Rise, Pacific Ocean - Teddybear | ecosystem: Environmental > Aquatic > Marine > Hydrothermal vents | place: Pacific Ocean: East... | reverse complement strand
TGGCCTACAACTAAAATCTTTGCAGACCCAGAGGGTGGTACCCTCCCTGGCTCCCCGCTCTGGCCCTACAAGGAAAAAACCTGGCGCTTTCTTTGTCAGCACGGTGTTAAAGTTCCCCCGTTAACACCACTTGAAATGTGGGAAGACTATATCAAATGGGGCGACGAGAATGACAAGAAAATGCGTCCGGAGCAAATGCCGATCATCACCTGCGATCACGCTACCAACACAGTCAAGGGCGAATGGGGTAACTTGAAACCTAAAGTGGAATCCGCTTATGATGCATTGAAAAGACGTGGGGAACTGTAGAAAGCTGGAGAATATATCTTGTTTAATCTTGTTATGATATTTGTGGTAGGGATGATCTTAGGATGGATTGGAGCAATTTCAATGATTATGTGGTCTTGGGAATGGTTTGGTGATATTTGGCACCAAAACTCTCTTTCTCGACTCTGGATACTTCCCTATATTGCCTCAATCGCTTTAAACTTCATGTTTATTAAATTTTCTCCTCTTTTTTTAAAAAATTTTTCTATTTTCTGGTATCACTACCTCATCAGCTTTACTTTGTTTATTTTATCCTCAGTAATATGTATCTATTGGGCAACAACTAAATAAATAAAATGGGGTAGACGGTTAGCTCCTGTTAATACAGTATATAGCGTCAGATATGGATATAATTGCTGATATTCCACTACATGTAGTAGGCACAGGAGCTAACCGTTCACCCCTCTAAATAAATTATTATGATAAAAAAACTTTAGATTTGGCGGATTCGACTCACAGGTGCACCACAGCTAAATTACTGGCGTTAACACCAGGGTGCGTTGTACGCACCCTTTCGGCAATGGAAAGATAAAAAATAATTTTGGTACGTGCAACGCACCCTACATTGATAATCTGACAAAGTAAAATTAAAATCATCTTTATATAAATTTTGATAACTTTTTACAAATCATTTTTAATAAGTCTGATAACGAGCATGAACTCAAATAAATTGCAAAAAACACTCAATTTAAGCGATAATATGCGGTTACACTATATTAATGCGCAACACAATAGACAACCGCTTGTCTAAGTGGATTGTATATTTTGGAAGATACTATGAAAAAAACGATGTACGAAAAGATCTGGGACAGCCATCTTGTGGTTGAAGCGCCAGGTCAAGCCCCTTTGCTTTATGTTGATCGTCATTTGATGCATGAAGTGACCAGTCCTCAAGCATTTGAAGGATTAAGACTTGCTAATCGTAAGGTGCGTAACCCTCATAGTATTTTAGCGACAATGGATCACTGTGTTCCAACTAAAGACAGGGATTTACCTATTGCTGACCCTATTGCAAAAAAACAAATAGAAACCATGGCAGATAACTGCCAGGAAAATGGGCTTAACCTTTATGATATGAAAAACCCCAATAATGGCGTTATTCATATTGTTGTACCAGAACATGGTTTTGTTCACCCAGGCATGGTAGTTGTTTGTGGTGACAGCCACACTGCAACTCACGGTGCATTTGGTGCACTCGCTTTTGGAATCGGCACGTCAGAAGTAGAACATGTAATGGCAACTCAAACATTGCCCCAAATGAAATCAAAAACCATGCTGATCCGCATTGATGGTGCTCTGTCAAAATTTGCTTCTGCAAAAGATATTGCTCTGGCCATTACCGGTAAAATCGGTACCGCTGGTGGAACAGGACATGTTATCGAATATGCTGGTGAAGCTATTACCAAGCTGTCTATCGAAGGTCGAATGACACTTTGCAACATGGCGATTGAAGCCGGTGCTAGAGCAGGTTTAGTTGCTCCTGACCAAAAAACATTCGATTACTTACAAGGCCGTGAGTTCGCACCTTCAGGTGAAAACTGGGATAAAGCGCTCGCTTACTGGAAAAGTTTGCCTAGTGATGAAGGTGCAGAATTTGATACTATTGTTACATTGAATGCTGCTGATATTGAACCTCAAGTAACCTGGGGAACATCACCCGAACAGGTAACAGGCATTACCAATGTCATCCCTGCCCCAGAGGATTTTGACGATGAAATCAAACGTCAAGCCTGTGAAAATGCTTTAAATTATATGGGTCTAAAAGCGCATACAAAAATCACTGCCATTCCTGTTGATCTGGTTTTTATTGGCTCCTGCACCAATGGTCGTATTGAAGATTTTCGTATAGCGGCTGATATCACCAAAGGAACTAAAGTTGCTGATAATGTAACAGCAATTGCTGTTCCCGGTTCTTATCACGTTAAACAACAGGCTGAAGATGAAGGCCTGGATAAAATATTTATTGATGCGGGTTGGGAATGGCGCGAGCCTGGTTGCTCAATGTGCCTGGCAATGAACGGTGATGAATTAACTGTAGGACAACGTAGCGCATCAACTTCAAACCGAAACTTTGAAGGTCGCCAGGGCAAAGGTGGACGCACACATCTAGTGTCTCCTGCTATGGCGGCTGCGGCAGCTTCTGCCGGTCATTTTGTTGACATACGAAACCTTTAAAGTACAGGAATAAATATTATGGAACCATACAATAAACATGAAAGTATTGCTGCACTGATGAATCGCAGCAATGTTGATACTGACCAGATTATTCCTAAGCAATTTCTAAAAAAAGTTGAACGCACCGGATTTGGAATACACCTGTTCCATGATTGGCGCTATAACGAAGATGGTAGCAATAATACTGACTTTGAACTAAATAAACCGGCATTTAAAGATGCACACATCTTGGTAGCTGGCGATAATTTTGGCTGCGGCTCTTCACGGGAACATGCCCCTTGGGCTATTGCTGATTATGGATTTAATACCATCATCTCTAGCAGCTATGCTGACATCTTCTACAACAATTGTTTTAAAAACAGCATACTGCCTATTATTGCCACTAAAGAACAGCTGGCTAGCTTGATGGACGAAATAGCAGCAAATGAAGGTGTACGCTTTGAAGTTGACCTGGATAACCAGGAATTAACTACCCCTGGAGGCAATGGATTCAAATTTGAAATCGATCCTTTCCGTAAAGATAATATGATTAAAGGTCTGGATGATATTGGTCTAACACTTCAACATACAGCTGAAATTGATCAGTATGAAAAAAAGCACAAACAAACCTACCCCTGGCTTTGGGTTTAATCCAAAACCCATCTTTTGGTTTAGATATGTAGAGTAAACAAAGAAACGTACCCAACAATACACTGTGTCTTGTTGGGTACGCATCGATTTCCCTAATCCATAATCATCTAGCATTCCTTCGTTTGTCCAAGGCAAAAACATGTCCACACCCTCTAGACACATCCAACTAATGGACACCACTCTACGCGATGGCGAACAAACTCAAGGTGTATCCTATTCACCCGATGAAAAAGTCAATATCGCCAAAGCACTTTTACAGTCACTACAAGTAGATCGAATTGAGGTCGCATCTGCGGGTGTTTCCGAAGGTGAAAAACATGCTGTCTCACGTATTAATGAATGGGCGCTTGAAGAAGGCTTCGGCGGTCGCGTTGAAGTCTTAGGTTTTGTTGATCATACTCGAAGTGTAGACTGGATTAAGGATACGGGCGGCAGTGTTATCAACCTACTGACAAAAGGCAGTGAAAAACACTGTCGTGACCAACTTGGAAAAACCCTGGAACAGCATATCGACGATATACTCAAGACGGTTAATTACGCACTCGAGAAAGGTCTGAGAGTTAATGTTTATCTTGAAGACTGGTCAAATGGCTACCAGAATAGCCGTGACTATGTTTTTGCATATATGAATAAGCTTCAACATGCGGGCATTACTCACTTCATGCTTCCAGATACACTGGGTGTAATGTCCCCAGAAGAAGTATTTGATAGTCTTAGTGACATGTGCGACCGTTACCCTGAACTACAATTTGACTTCCATCCTCACAATGATTATGGCTTGGCCACAGCAAATGTAATGGCTGCAGTGCGCGCCGGTATCAGTGCAATTCATTGCACCATTAATTGTCTGGGTGAACGTGCAGGAAATGCCTCATTAGCCCAGGTGACAGTAGTATTACGTGACAAAATGAAGATGGATTTATCCATAGATGAAAGTCATTTGGTTCGTACTAGCAATATGGTGGAAAACTTCTCAGGCAAACGTGTGGCTGCAAATACCCCAATTATTGGCGCGGACGTTTTCACCCAAACAGCCGGCATCCATGCTGATGGTGATCATAAAGGCGGATTATATAAAAGCAGTTTAGTGCCAGAACGTTTCTCACGCATCCATAGCTATGCTTTAGGTAAAATGAGTGGCAAGGCATCATTAAAAAAGAACCTGGAATTTCTGGAACTTGAACTCTCTGAAGAAAATCAAAAAAAGGTTCTGGCTCGAATTGTTAAATTGGGTGATTCGAAACAAACGATTACCACTGATGACCTGCCTTTCATCATTGCAGATGTGCTCGAAAGTAAAAATTATCAGCACATAAAACTACTGAACTGCTCAATCACCAGCGGCCTTGATCTTGAAGCAACCGTAAGCTTGCGGGTTAATGTAAAAGGTGAAACACACATTGCTTCCGGCTCAGGAAACGGTGGTTTTGACGCTTTTATTGATGCTATCAATAAAGTAATGAAATGTCATGACTACACTCTCCCTGCTTTAATTGACTTTGAAGTCAGAATCCCCAAAGGCGGTCATACCAGTGCTCTAACAGAATGCGTTATTGTCTGGGATTGTGACAATAATAAAATACTCAGAACCCGTGGTGTGCATTCCAATCAGGTTTTTGCAGCCGTTTTAGCGGCGCTTAGAGTTATTAATATTCAACTACATGAAATAAGCCAGAATTAATAACAAAATACAGTTGCATGCAATCCAGCATACCTATATGGGTTGCACAAAAATCATTACAGCTCTCTGCTGTTATTTATGATTATCCACTGTTGGAGGGATTATATTACCCTGTGCCTGCAGGGTAAGTGCCTTAGGATTTGATTTATAGTGCTGACGAACCACATCTGCTAAAGCCAATTTAACCTGCTCATCAATTAAACATGGCTGTTGATCCGGTAAAACCTGTAAAATCCCCTCCAGCAACTGATCTTGCGGTGCGGCAAGCTTTTCCTTCCAACAAGATAATAAAGCTTTATCAATATTTGCTGGTAGCGAACCCATAATTCCTACGTCATTTTGATTATGCACCAACAAACCGGAAGTCGTCCCTCTATCCAGAGTCAATACCTGAAACAGGTATAGCGTATGGTAAGCCAGTTGCTTGTTATAATCTTCTTCAGTAGGATTTGGATGATTTTTAATAGCCTGCTGAAATATTGCCATATATATATTAATGACAGCCATTCCCAGATTTTTTGCTAAATTAAAATCAGTCTGCTCACTGTCACCAGTGTATTCTTCCAGATAAAAATGTGACAACCCCCGATACCGTCCTAACGCTGGAATATAAAAGTACCGATCCCCCTGGTCAGCTGCAACAGCATACTGTTCAGGCGCCACTTTTTTTAATTCGTTGCTAAATAACACTGCTGCATCTGCATTTTCCAACGCCGGATTAAGATCAGCCATCATTCGCCAATAGCCCTTGCCATCTTTCATTTCAGTCCAGCTGATATGCATATGAACTGAAGGTGCATTAGGATTTAGCGGATGAATAATGGTAGATAATGCCGTTGCAGAAGCTAAAGTTTTACTCAAATCATTATCATAATGGATTTGTGACACATTAACAGAGGCTCGATTAAAAACCATAGCATCTGTCGCCACATACCGCATCCCCCCACCATGCACCCCTTCATCTCGAAACCATTCCACAGCTTCAAATGAAGACTCACCTTGCGCAGATCCTGCAATTTTATTCAATTGACTGACAAAGTAGTGTTGTAGATCTTCAACCAGCGAGTTCGCAGCCAAAGCATTAATTGATTGGGCTTTAGTTCTATACATAATATGCAGTTATTGTTTCTTATTATATAAAAAAGGGCAAAGCTTGCACTTCACCCTCTTTACAATGAGTTTTCCAAATTCAAAATACCGATTATACTTTTGGCATGCCTGTTAATTTTTCAACAACCTTATCACCAAACGCTTCAGTGCCAATCATTTTTACACCTGAACCAGACTTGGAAAGATCAGCTGTTGAATAACCATCAGCAAAAACACCTTGCATAGCAGCCCAGACATTTTTAGCTTCATCAGCCATATCAAAACTGTTTTCCAGCATCATAGCAACAGAACCTATCATTGAATAAGGATTCGCTATATTCTTACCAGCGATATCTGGTGCCGATCCATGAGAAGGTTCGTAATAGGCTTTTTCATCACCAATACAAGCTGAAGGCATTAATCCTAAAGAACCCAGGATCCCCCCCCCCTGGTCACTTAAAATATCACCAAACATATTTTCCATTACCATCACATCAAACTGTGTTGGTTTAAGGCATAATAATGTTGCTGCGGCATCGACTAAAATGTTGATCACCTCAACTTCCGGATAATCTTTAGCCACTTCTTCCAGAATTTCATTCCAGAGCACACTGGATTTAAGCACATTGCTTTTATGAATATTATGTAAGACTTTCTTGCGGGTGCTGGCTAATTTAAAAGCCTGTATTAAAATTTGACGAATTTGACCCTCATCATATTCCAGCGTTTCTTTCACATAACGTTGTCCTTTTTCATTGATACCTGTTTCTTTTTTGCCAAAATACAGTCCACCCACCAGTTCACGGACGATAACAAAATCAATACCTTCTCCAATAATTTCTGGCTTCAAGGGTGAGAAATGTGCCAGCTCTTTAGGTAAAGAAACGGGTCGAAAATTTGCATAGGTATTGTAACGACGTCGCATAGGCAATAATGCGCCACGCTCAGGTTGCTTATCTACAGGAATATTCTTTGACTCTTCATGGCTTAAACCAATAGGCCCTTTTAAAATAGCATCTGCACTGTCACATATATCTTTTGTTTCCTGAGGAAAGGCATCACCTGTTTCAAAATACGCACAGGCACCAAATAATGCAGGTAGCAATTCAAATGTCACATCATTACGCTCTTCAACAAGCTTTAAAACTTTTATTGCTTCCTGAGTAATTTCAGGACCAATGCCATCACCTGCCAAAACTGCGACTTTATAATTCTTCATTATTTACCTTATTCTACCTTTTAAAATATGTGTTTGAAACTACAGCTACCCAGAAACATTTGAGTATAAAACTGCCTATTTTACATTATCTTTTCTAATTACGTATGACTCTAAGCTTTTCTGAAACCGCAAAAGTCTTGCCATCCCGACGTAAGGAGGAATCTTGGCGCCAGGTGTATCGCATGCAATCAAGATTTCTCCCGCTGGTCGAAATGACAGATAAGTGATTTGCAGGGCCTGCCGTTGATTGAACACATTCATCAATTTAAAAATGGCTGAGGCTTGAAGGTAATCAGCATCTTTTACATTTCTATCTATTGTCGTAGCAACTTCAACAATTGATCCGTTTTGCTTTGCATTAATGCCACATCCGCACGCGACTCTACATTTAATCTTACTACGGGTTCTGTATTAGACATGCGCAAGTTAAATCGCCAATCGCTAAATTCAACACTAATGCCGTCGGTGGTATCAACATGTTCAGCATCCGCTTTATAAGCATCTAGCACTCTGTTAATGGCTGCTTCAGGATCTTTGAGTTTACTGTTTATTTCCCCGGAAGATGGAAATTTAGCTATCCGTTCTTCCACCATGGATGACAAGGATTTTCCCTCTACACAAAGCAGTTCAGCAACCAGCAACCAGGGTATCATGCCACTATCACAATAAAAGAAATCCCTGAAATAATGATGAGCACTCATTTCGCCACCGTACACTGCATCTTCTTTACGCATACGTTCTTTAATAAAGGCATGCCCTGTTTTTGACAAAACCGGTACGCCTCCTGCCTGCTCGATTATTTCTTTTGTATTCCAGGTCAAACGCGGTTCGTATATAATTTTTGCACCAGGCTGTTTTTTTAGAAAAGCATCCGCCAACAAGCCCACAATATAATAGCCTTCAATGAACCCACCTTTTTCGTCAAACAAAAAACAGCGGTCAAAATCTCCATCCCAGGCAATCCCCATATCTGCACCATGCTGTTTGACCATAGTACTGGTATCTGCCCGGTTTTCAGGTAATATGGGGTTAGGTATTCCATTGGGAAATGTAGGATCTGGTTGATGATGTACTTTAATAAATTCTATAGGAACTGAAAGTGCCTTTAACTTTTGCTCCAAGGCATCAATCACATGACCCGCTGCACCATTTCCAGAATTAACCACCAACTTAAGTGGTTTAATATTTTCTACATTCAAATAACCTAATAAATATTGAGAAAAATCATCCAGAATTGATACTTCGGAATAATCTCCTTTGCTCTTTTCTTCCTTATTTGCTTCATCCAGCCAGGGCTGCTGTTCAGCCATTGCCTGTATATCACGCAAACCTGTGTCACCAGAAACCGGTTTGCTTTGTTCTCGCACCAGCTTCATGCCATTGTAATTAATTGGATTATGAGAGGCTGTCACTTCAACACCCCCATCAACACCTAAATGACTGGTAGCAAAATAAATTTCCTCTGTGCCTACCATGCCTATATCAATGACATTACAGCCTTCTTCCTGTAATCCCCGGGTTAAAGCCATTTTCAGAGCCTCACTGGTCTTCCTGACATCCCCTCCCACGACAACAGTGTTTAAACCCAATGTTCGGGCAAAAGCCCGTCCTATCCGGTAAGCAACATCTTCATCCAACTCTACTTCAAGCTCACCCCTAATATCATAGGCTTTAAAACAAGTTAATTTGTTTTTCATCTTTCCCTCACGTATAAACCAAATAATTGATTAAAAATCAATAGACTCAATATCCGAGCGATTCTTGGTTTTTTTGCCCAGATTTTCCACAAAACCCAACTCAACTGATTTCTCCCCAGAATTATTGTACTGGGTATTTTAAAACACCTGCTTTTAAAATTCATAAAACTTGTTGACTTAAATGAGGATAACAAACCCCATGTATAAAAAAAAAGATATAATAGTGGGTTTTATACAAAGAGGACTAAAAAATGACAGATAACTGGATTGCTCCTTCCATCCTTTCTGCAGATTTCGCCAAACTAGGTGAAGAAGTTGATAACGTTTTAGCTGCTGGTGCTGATGTTGTCCATTTTGATGTTATGGACAACCACTTTGTACCAAACCTTACTATTGGTCCATTGGTTTGTGATGCTTTAAGAAAACACGGTGTAACAGCGCCTATAGACGTCCATTTAATGGTTGAACCTGTTGATAGAATCATTCCTGATTTTGCTAAAGCAGGTGCCAGCATGATCACTTTTCACCCTGAAGCTTCGACTCATATTGACCGCTCTTTACAAATGGTTCGTGATGCGGGTTGTAAATCTGGTTTAGTATTTAACCCGGCAACATCTTTAAGTTACCTGGATTACGTAATGGACAAAGTTGACATTATTTTATTAATGTCTGTTAACCCTGGTTTTGGTGGACAATCATTTATCCCATCCACATTGGATAAATTACGTGAAGCCAGAAAACGTATTGATGAAAGTGGTTATGACATTCGTTTAGAAATTGATGGCGGTGTTAAAGTAGATAACATTGGTGAAATTAAAGCCGCTGGCGCTGACATGTTTGTTGCTGGTTCTGCGATTTTCAGCCAACCTGATTACAAAAAAGTAATTGATGATATGCGTGCGGAAATGGCTAAAGTTTAAACTTACCAACACAGCATATTACAAGGGCGCACTGATTAAATCAGTACGCCCTTTTTTATTCGTGATAACTGAAACTTTAAACCCTGATAAACAGCCTGGAGTACGCCTTTACAATTAAACGACTATTAACCTATCGCAGGTTACTCTTGATTTTGACGGTTGTAGGTTAACTTCACAAACGGTGTCATTCCGACCAACGGGAGGAGTCTTGAGTCTAAGCACAACTTGAGTAACAAGATTTCTCGGCAACACCACTTCGCTGCTCCTCGACAACTGCTCCTGCGTTGTTCTACTACACACCGTCCATGGTGTTATGCGTTACCCTACTACATGCCTTCCATGGCATTATGCATTGCCCTACCTCCTGTGTAAACCACAGGGAGGTGGTGAATGCAGATATTGCATGGAGCAATATATCTGTCCATACAAGTCGTCCCGCTGGTCGAAATGACAATCTATTTAAAGTTTGACCTGTGCTTTGTTAATAGCGAATTAGGCCGCCTGCGGCCATCGATTACAGTGCAACAAAATCAACGGCTTATAATTTTGTTATTCAAGAGGCATATACAATTATTACTTTAATCGACACAACTTTCTATTCTGAGTCTGTCCAAAACAGGTTTATTTTCTGCATAAAATTTCGAACCGGTAAATGCAACTACATTTAGCGATGTACACAACCTGGTTATTGCTGTCTCTTTCGTTTTATCACTATCAAAACATTTAGATATCTCATTTAAAAAATGATTGAGTTGGGATTTATCATCGACTAAACTTTTATATAAAAAGCCTAGTGTCCTCTTATCACCATAAAATGCCTGGACACTGAGTAAGTTCCCTATACTGAGACAAGAATTGAAATGCTTTAATCGCATCGGTTCACAATTAGACTGATAACTTATTAATCCATTGTCAGCATAAACGTTTCCATACTTCATTAATCGCTTATCCATTATCTCTCGAAATCTTATCGGATTACTCAATTCGTTATAACCACTAGGGAATAGAGCCTTAGTTTGTGGAGCGCTTTTTAAGGGCATGAAGATTCCCTTGTTCAAGAATAACTCTTCGACAACAGGCTGGGATATATCTGTGATTTTTATGCCATCTCCTAACTCACAGGCCCAACCACGATGGTTAGCATCATAATAATGATGCAGAGCTGCTTCAGGCGTATTACTCAAATAAACAGCAGGGCCGAAAGAAATATTTGAATCTTTGCCTTTCGCAATTTTAGCCCTTTCGAAACCAAGTAACCGACCTTCCGCACGGGCCAAGGCCTGCCCATTAACTGCGTAACTTTTCTCAACTTTTGCGACTGTAATGAGTTCATCATGAGTTTTGGCAAGATCCTTAATAAACCCTGGATTTACTTGATCAAAAGCTAGTGCAGAAAGCCCTTGGTAAGCCTCTTGAGTCATCCCTAACAACTTAACTTTATCAATCACTCCTTGTCGCATAGGGACTCGCAACCGTCTGGGCTCAATGCTATTTTTCGAATTAATTGCTAGCCAGTAATTCTGTGCCGCAATCAAGTAATCTGGATCGGAGGAAAAATCATATAACCGTCCAACCGAAACAGTGCCGTATACACTTTTTAATCCAAACAAATACCTTTGTAAAATTTCAAGATCGCCACTAATACTGGATAAATATTTTCTTGCCTTGATACCTGCATAAGCAAATTGCTGCGCTTCATTATAGATTTTAAATTGATGATATGACGATTCCGCTAATCGCTTAAACTTATCTTTATGACCTGAAGTAAAAAGCATTCGTTCCTTATCATTTGGATCACGTAAACAGCCTTCTGAATTCAACACTTTATTCAGTTGTTTAATTGAATCCAATTTCGCCTGACTAGCCATAAACTTTCCCCCACAATCTGCCCCAAATAACTGAGTAGACTGAAATAGAAATAGCAAAAGCAACAAGGCCCATTTCTTGGTTCTCATGGCTTAGCGCGCATCAATTGCTAGATCAACGCTATCTGGGTTATACCACAGCACATCAGAACGCCCCATTTCCATCACTGCTAAACCTGCTGGAGTATTTTCGAAAACATCCCCTTTCACTTTCGATAAGTATTTGTTGAATTTTACAGCTTCAAATTTTTTGTTGACCGATACAAGCCCAATCTTCTGTGCCCAGTTATCTATTTCGGCATTCGATAAACATCCCGTATCATTTGCTGAATATTCACACCGCCGTTTGGCAAAACGTCCTATTATATAATCGACATAATCATGGATATTATCGATACCTGAATCAATAGGAATAGGCAATTGCAGACGATAAGCATAGGGACTGCGATAATTATTTACATCAAAATCACATTGGTCACTTTTATCACTACACCTGCGAGCATCTACCTCCATCTGTTTCAGACTTAATAGTATTTCGTCTTGTGCATTTTTAAGTTGCTTAATTCGATCTGATGCAGTTTTTCCCATTTGAAGGAACATATAATCTGAGGAATCATTATTTTTAATCTGACACTTTTCAAATGCTACTCTGTTTTTTTTGATCCATTCTTCCGTGCAAAAAATTTTCATCTCTTCCGTTTTCCCATGGTCTCGCAGTCCAACATATTTTTCTGGCTCATCCAGAATATGCTGTATATCATCATAAAGCGTATTGTAGGCACCCCAAAAACTGGCTAATTCCTCAAATTCAGTCTCTTTGTCAGGCAAAGGTTTACCAGGCCAGTTTGATAACAACTCATAGGGCGTAATCGCTATCTGAAAATCTTTTGGAGCGACATAAGCGTCCATAGAGATAGTTTCTAATTTTGCTTTAAGATCTTTTACTGTTGCAGGAATAGTATCACCTCTACCACCTGTCATAAAAATGGCAACATCCATTTGCTCATGGTCGTCTTTATTTTCTGCGACAGCATCAACTTTTGCCTTCACCTTTACGCCCCATCCACTACCGCTCATTTCAGCACTCAGTCTTTCTTTAACTACTTTCGAACTTGATTCCATACTGATCATGGCAGTGAGCTTTGCCCCCCCATAAATGGCTGAAACAAATGAAGATCCACAAAGACGACGAAACTTATCAATCCCTCTTCTCGCCATCTTTGCCGCTTTATCTGTTAAACGAATCGAACCGCTAGAACCTCCCCGTTCATTAGTGGCATCCTGATACTTGCTAACCAAACTGTTTTCAGAGGGTAACGGGGATGTATAGCGCACGCCATTTTGTACGATTGCATTCATCACAAAATGTGATTTAGAACTAGTAAGATTTTGCGATTTTGCAAATGAAGCTTTGCCTTCGGCTTCAAAACCTATTGCTTTCACTGAAGCCTCGGCCGACATCCCCAAACTTTGCATCAACTCATAACTATCGTTAACTTCACTCATGGTCATATAACGCGTTTGAGCAGGCTCTTCGCCTGGAACAAATTCCACACAAATCGTCGGAATAGGTTCTGAATCGCCACGATTCCAACCCCATCCTAAAGCAACCCCAGTTGCAGGGCTTTCAACTATTTCAATCGCATCAACGGCATCAAAAGTCGCAAAAGCAGATGAATCTGCTTTACCTTGTTTGGAATTTTTCACTTGGTACCCATTCTCTCCATCAGCTGAAGGCTGACAGGCAACCAATATAAACAGCAAACAAACAACCGCAACCAATAGCTTCTGAAATGATTTATTCACCATCTTATTTACCTTAGCTTTTTGAGAAATTGTAAATTATTTGACTATTCATTAAACAGTAGCACACTTATTGTTCTTTTTAGTATAAGTACAGCAATTAATAGATATCATACATTTGCTAAAAAGCCTGCATCAACAAGATTTTAAAACTAATTAAATATTGTGAATTTAGAAAAAAATTAAATGGCTATTAACCTTTTGCAGGTTACTCTCGGTTATAACGATACCCTGGACTAGTACTCCATCAATACAACAATGACAGAGTACTAGTTTCAAGTGACCATGTCATTCCGACCAGTGGGAGGAATCTTGGGTCTTGGTTACTACTGAGCAAAAAGATTTCTCCCGTTGATCGAAATGACGGTTTATTAAAAATATTAAAACAGCGAAGGATTACTTATTCTAAAGTTTAACCTGTGCTTTAGTAATAGCCATTAAATAATAATCAACAAATTGAGAACAGATATATGCCAGATCTAAAATGATTTAAATCTTCGTCAAAAAGGGAACTGAGTTTTTCCCAAAAATTATGCAAAGAATAAGCTAAGGAAGGTGGTAATAAATAATCATCCAAATATCATACAGTAGTTTATTTCTGTTTAATTTCTTCTCAAGAGAAACATAGTTATTCTATGTGACGAATGAGAAGATTTAAACAGGGATAAAAAGGTAAGTGAGATTGGATGATTATATGTTTACGCCTCCCTAAATATTAGAACATTATGGTCAAGTCTTAACAGGCAAATTTACATTGCAGCACCAGACCCCGTTTTTCGGGTCACCCATTAGCCTGCCCATGACACTATATTGATGCCAATTTTCATCTGACTTGTTTTTATTTTAGAAGGTAATCTAATCCGTTTAACAGAGCTGTTGTATAATGATTCCTTAATATTAATTCAATAATGAAAATGAAAAAAATAACTGTAGCTGCAATTTTATCAAGCACCTTTTTCTTCAGCGGTAATCTATATGCTGAAAGCACCTCACTAACCAATCAAAACATTCAAGGTTCGTGGACTTTGGAATACACTAAAAAATCCGAGAAATCAGAAGAAACCGTTAAACGAGAAGATACTTGGATATTTAATGATAAAGGCACTGTTACTATTACACATATACCACGCGAAGGCGGTTATTATGATCAAGCTCCAGTAAATTATGAAATTGAAGATGGTAAATTAAAAATCTCTATTTTAGGAAGAGCAGGAAAATTTGATAAATTCTCCGTGATCAACAAAGAAGAAACAACTATGACACTTAAAGCTAGATTTGGCGATATTTATCAGTTTATAAAAAAATAACTTTCTAAGGAACGCGCACAGCATAAGTTAGGTAATTGGCGAAGTAGTTTGTTCGTTTTCAAGGCGTAGAAATGGGCGCGTAGCTACCATCTCTACAACGAAGAAGATGGACAAAATACAAAGCCAATTGTTAAAAATTATTCTATGCACGCTCCTAAGCAATGTAGGGTATGCATTGCGTGCCAGCAGTCAGCTCACAATCAGAAATGGCTTCGTAGCCTTCCATACCACAAAGTACTGCGCCTACGGCGACTCCTAGGTTAAAGAAACTCGGTAATGAATGCATTTGCTGTGTTGTTATTTTCATTTTTATCTCACCTAACATAAAATATTGACTCAATTGAGGTTGAGATAAAATAGCTTTCCCAATAAATTATCGTCCGCAGAAAAACTCTCAGTATTCCAACTATTTTACCCAAGCGGCAATTTTTCGCCTCAACCTACTTTTTCTAGCAAAAAACCAAAACAAACAACAATAAACAACAATAAACAACTGTTATAAAAGCACTATTTATACATTGGCACTCAAGATGCTGTAATCACATCGAAAGCAATTTTTATATTGAGGAGTCAATAAAATGTCACAAGTAATTAATACCAATGTTGCCTCGCTAAATGCGCAGCGCAACTTAAACCGATCTCAAGGAGATCTTGCCACTTCGCTGCAACGTTTATCTTCTGGGCTACGAATTAATAGCGCTAAAGATGATGCTGCAGGTCTTGCTATTTCTGATCGAATGACCTCACAAATCAGGGGCTCTATACAAGCCAGCCGAAATGCCAACGATGGTATTTCTTTGGCTCAAACAGCTGAGGGCGCATTAGGTGAAAGTACCAATATATTACAGCGTATTCGTGAACTGGCCATTCAAGCGGCCAACTCGACGAATTCATCTTCTGACCGCTTAAGTTTGCAAGCCGAGGTAAATCAATTAGTATCAGAACTCGATCGAATTTCGCAAGCAACTACCTTTAACGGTCTTAAGTTACTGGATGGTTCGTTTCAAGCACAGTCTTTTCATATAGGTGCGGATGCCAATCAATCAGTGAATGTAACAATTGATGAAGCGACTTCAAACAATCTAGGGATTGAGAAGGTTTCTACAGAAAATGATGTTAAAGGTATTGAAGGAGCCACATCAGGCTTTCATGCACAAATTGGTAGCGCCTCAAATACCTCTCTCGTAGATGCAGGTGGCTCACTTACAACGGCTACTGATTTAATAGCATCACCGCAAGTATTTACCATTACAGACACTAAAACAGGTGGCGTAGCAGTCCAGACCGCAACTGTAAGCGCAACTACCCGAGATGCCGCTGAAATAACCAGTTCTTTAAACAAATTAACAGGGGTATCAGCAAGTGCAACTAACAGCGCACAATTTGATATATCTGGTATAACTGGTAACATCAGTTTTGATTTGATAGTTGGTGATGTTGATGAAACGTCAAAACCAGCCTCTGAAACTCAATCCATATCAATTACTTTCAATGCTAATACCTTTGAAGATGATTTCGACCAAGCCATTCAAGATGCCATAACTGCTATGAATATAAGCGCATCTGATTCTGACCTAAGTTATGATGCATCAACTAAAACTATCAGCAGTGCCAGAGGTGTTAATATTGGAATTGATACTTTAGCTGGTAGTGCTATATCTTTTGATGGCACTCCTGTCCCAATTGGTGATGCTGCCGTAAAAATAGGTACCTACTCCATAGTGTTAGATGATGGCTTTACAATAGGGTCAGATGATGCAGGTGATACATTTATTGTTGATGGCGGCACCCTCACTCTTGGTGCAATGCCTAACACCTTGGCCGGTAACAACGTCGTTGCACAAAACTTAACTCTCTCAGGAACTGGCTCCCAAACTGTAGCTATTCCAGAAAATGCTACAGCCAAACAGATTACTGAAACTGTTAATGCTGTTTCTGATGTAACAGGTATTAGTGCAACAGCACGCACCACAGCAACTTTAAGTAATTTATCTGCTGATGGTGTGATCTCTTTTAAACTAAATGACATCAATATTTCTGCTAATGTTATTGATGGTGATTTAACTGCTTTAAACAATGCACTTAATGATCAATCGGGGAAAACAGGCGTTTTTGCTAAGCTTGATTTAACGGATTCAATTATCACCTTAACAGATAATACCGGTAAAGATATAGATATACTGGATTTTAACAATTCTTCTGCGACCACAACTACTGCCGCTACATTAAGAGTGACTGGTGGTGATAGCAGTGGTTTTGTTACTTTAAGTACTGGTGGTACTTCTACATTAAATGCTGACTCAACGGTTATTGGTGGTAATGTCGAATTTAAATCTACAGCCATCTCTTTTAGTGTTAGCTCCAATGTTTCAGGACAAAATGGAGGATTGTTTGCTGGTGCAGCCGACGAACTGACTTCCAGTAGTCTAGAGAATGTTGCCTCTTTGGATATTTCATCAATAGCAAGTTCCAACAGAGCGATAGATATTGTAGATGGTGCATTACAACAAATTGATGCAACCCGCGCGGATTTAGGTGCGATACAAAACCGGATGGAATCCACTATTTCCAACCTGGCTGTGCAAACTGAAAACCTAAGCGCTGCCCGTTCAAGAATTCAGGACACGGATTTTGCTGCCGAAACAGCAGAATTAACCCGTAACCAGATTTTACAACAAGCGGGTACTGCTATGCTGGCCCAGGCAAACCAGATTTCACAAGGTGTGTTGTCTTTATTGCAAGGTTAATGGTAAAGCGAAAGCTTCTATGGGGGCCGACTCCCCTCCCATGGGAGCTTTTGTCTTGAATCACACAGTTCAAGACATAAAAAACAATCAGGAGCTAACAAATATCCTTTACTGATCTACTGCTAAATTCTCCTTTATAATTCTTTTACTTTCATCAATACATTCTTTGGCATCATTTTGCCGCCCTTGCTTAATCAAAACTTCTGCCAATTCAGTAAGCCAGATAGCATGCAACCCTTTTTGATTACGATCCTCTGAATCGTAAATTTCAGCTATTGCTCTGCGCAATAAATCTTCCTTGACTTCCGGCTCATCTATTTTGCCTGCTAATTCTGCCAAACCATATAATACCGGTGGATAGTTTTCTTGTTGTTGCAAACATTGATGGTAAATTTTTTCCGCTAGTATCAACTCACCTTGCTGAGTTAATTTCTGGGCTTGCTCGATTTCTATTTGCATTTGTGGAAATGCTTCTTGCATGAGTGCTTTGCTCACTATGATTACCTTAGTATTGTTTGTTATAAACAACTATAGCTTATTTTCCTTATTGCCACACATTATCCTAGAAAAACCAGTTATATCATGAAGAATATGCGCACTGGGTCTATTTGACAAAAAGTTGAATAAACAAGTTATAGATTCTATGTCGGCGAGAACTGGTGTATTATTGCTAAAGCGAACGGTTTCTCGGTAATTGTTCCTGTATTACCCTACCTTCAGCATCCATACTGTCGTCCCGTTGGTCTAAATGACAGGTCAATCAATCTACTTTGCAAGCAAAATCTGCATTATTAAAGCAAAAATAGCCTCACATTCTCATGTTTTTGTATGAGTCGGTGCGATTGGCTCAAGATACAGAGCCAGACTTTACGAGCTGAACTACTACTTTTCTATCCATATTGCGCTAATAATGCTTGCGTATCCAATAATGCCTGTTGAATTAATACTTCTGGTACATTAACATTCTGACTCAAGGAGATCACTCTGACTACTGATGCAACCTGCTCAGATGTCATTAATTGTTGCGGCAAAATTTCACTGTATAACCATACCGTAGCTTTATCCAATGCAGGGACTTGTTTTTTTCCTCTGACAGCAGTAGCTAAAGCCATTAGCGTCGAAACTAATATTTCCATAACCCCAGCATAACATTGTTGTTCAACTAATAACTCTGCTGAACGTAATTTATCCTGCGCAATTTTAAACAGAGGATTAATTATCTCTTGTGGCTGTTCTTCGGTTTCATAAATGACAGTTACATCTGCCACCGGTGAGGCTGTTCCCAGGCGTTGCAGATTCATTAGCGTTTTTGTCTCTATTACCACGACGGGAAGTTCAATTTCGGATAGTTCTTTAGCCAAGGTATCATCATTCTCTTCTGTCTGATTAAGCACTACCAACAAGCCACCGCCTGATCCTAGAATTCGTTCTATTCGAGTACTAAAAGTTATTTGAATTTTTGTGATTAATTCTCGAACCTGAGCATTATCATCTTCCTGAACTTTTCTGGTATGTTCATCAATAGTGTGTTGCTCATCTTTATCTTCTTGCACTTCAACCACAGCAACCGGTTGCTTAGAGCTTGCTTCCTGTTCAGTTCCTACAAAGTCATCAATTATACTCTGCAACATTTTTTTGGATACACCAACCACATCTTCAGTGGCATCAGGGCTAATTACATTATCAAATAAATCGCGTTTGCCTTTAACCAGATTAGCGACCTGCTGCTCGTATGAGTCTGCCGCCAATAACAGAAAAATCTGTACTTTTTGTTTTTGTCCCAAACGATGAATTCGTGCTATACGTTGTTCTAATACGGCTGGATTCCAAGGCATATCCAGATTTATTAAAGCTGAAGCGGATTGCAAGTTTAATCCGACACCGCCTGCATCAGTCGATATAAACACTTGAACTGCATCATCATTCTGGAATCTATCCATCAGTTCACCACGTTTATGAGTCGGTATACCGCCATGCAGACTAACGCAACCCAAGCCTAATGCACGAACGAGTGCTTCGACCATTTCTGTCATCATCGCCCATTGGGAAAAAACCACCACTTTACGATTACTTTGCAGACATAATTCCTCTAATAAACGAGCTAATTCATCCAGCTTGGGTGAACCTTCTGTTTCTTTGTCAACCAACCCGGCGGCATTACACGCCATCCGCGCTTGCTGTAATGCGGCCATCAGCTTATTGGATTCACCTGGAGTTAAAGGTCTACGCTTGGCTATATTTGCCAGTCGGCCAGCAGAAGACATTGCCGATCCATGTAACTCCTGCTGCAATGCTGTCATTGGTATATCAAGACGTACTTCTGTTCTATCCGGCAATTGATCACTCACTAGACTGCGGTTTCGCCTTAACATTACAGAACTAATTCGCTGACGTAATTCTGACAGATTACGATAACCGATTACTTTCCCGCGTTCGTCAGTAACATGAAAATCCAGTAAACAACGCCATAACGGACCCAATACTCTGACATCGACAACTTGTAACAAACTGTACAAATCTTCAATCCGGTTTTCCAGTGGCGTTCCTGTTAAAACAAAAACATAACGTGATGAAATCAATTTAACCGTGGAAGCAATTTTAGTACGCCAATTTTTAATTCGTTGTGCTTCATCCAGTATCAGTAAATCCGGTTTTAAGGTTTCGCTAATAACCGTTAAATCTCTTAACACCAGCTCGTAATTGACTATGTAAAATAATGCATCTGCACGGTATTGCACCTGCCTGTTTTCTACTACACCTTGAATAATTTGTACCGGGTATGAGGTAAATTTTTCTATCTCCCTGGCCCACTGATGCTTTAAAGATGCAGGGCAGACGACCAATACTTTTTTAACACCCGTATGCTCAGCTAGCCATGAAGCAGCAGTAATTGCCTGCAGTGTTTTCCCTAAGCCCATGTCATCGGCTAATAATGCTCTTCCCCTTGACGCTAAAAAGGCCACCCCTTCGCTTTGATAAGGAAACAAACGGGCTTTAATACCGGGCAAAATACCATTGGTTTGCAATATCTGTTTAGAAATTTGTTCGGCTCTTAATTGCTGTATCGCATCCTCAGCACTTTGTCGAACATATAACAGGGCATCATCACCTATATATAGGTCATCTCTGGCATTAAACTTTTCTGCAAAGTAATTAAAATCATCGGGAACTCTGCCTTTAAATCGGTTTTCAGCATCAAAAAATTCAGCCAATTCATAAATCAGGTTATCTTCAATCTGTGGGGATTTATGTACCCGAATGACTGGCTCTGTAGCAGAATCCCATGCTAAATAAACAAATGAAACAGGTGCCCCCTGAGGCAATAGTTGCTTATACTCAGGTTGTTTTTGGGCATAATGCAAAACAGCTTCTATATGTTTACAGGTTCCTAAGCGATTAGTAGCTAAATCAGGACAAGTACAATAGTTTTTGCGTTGATCTAACGATCTGATGTAAACGTGGTAGGCCGTTTTTCTATAGGTTGCAGAGATAATAGATTTGGCCTGCCAAACACCAAATGCCAAATTTCCGCTGATTAATTTAACACTGACTTCATTTCGTCCTTTCTTAATGCGTTCCTTAATCGCTTCATCAACTGCGCCACCAAAAGTATCTTCTTCCTTATTGATACAATTGTCAGCATAACTATACAGGGTAGCTATTGCATGTTTGCATACTTTTTCTTCTGAAGCACAATCGCAACTGACATATAAATCATCCTCACTATCTCTAGATAATTCCACCCAATAAGGCTGATCCCTAATAGACCCTTCTACCTGGGCTGTCAGCAGGTCATCTTGCACATCCAGTGCGAAAACTCGGTTTTCAGTAAAATAAGCTAAGCCTTCTTTAACTGTATCTGTTGAAGCTAAACTATTTAACTGCTCGGTATCGTAGAGGAAAAAATCAGTGCTCATTTTAATTGTTTTTTGTAAATACTTTTAAAAATAAGACAGTATTTATCTTAAGGCAAATAACATAAACTTGTTCGTATGCTTGTATGGTCTTGACAACTATAACTTATTTTCCTTGTTACTACACTTTGTGTAGAAACATAATATATAACATAGGTAGTGTTGACTAATTAACATAATTATCAATCAACTCTAAAAAATGATTTACTTCTATGTTGTTATCACATTTTGTCTGATTTATCGTCTTTTTCAAGGCGATTAAGATAAATCTATTATTTTTAATAGATCGTTGCTCATACTCTTTCCAATGATATCTATCAAGTCCTCTTTCCATAGAAACTCTTTCATCAATTTGACTTAGTTGTTGATAAAAACTTAGTATAAAACGATAACCATTAAACTTATTTGCTTGAATGACTCTTTCTAAAGACGAAATATACCGGCTCTGTTTTAGTTTTGGAGTGAGTTCATACTGTATAGAATTTTTGGAACAAAGAAAAACAATTCGATTCCAAAAATATTCAGCATCATATGTGGCATTTAATAATTGTTCCAACAATTTTTCAGTAGCAGGTAATAACTGTTGTTTACCAATGCCTTTATTGAACGCATGCTCTACCCATCTAGCAGTTCCTTCTGTATACCAACGATTTTTAAACATTGTATATCCATTTTGGTAAGCATGAAAAAGTTCATGGGCCGGTGTTAGATTTCCGGTTTTTATTTTTGAAGATATAAGAATAGACAAAGAGGGTAATTTTCTAACTTTTACTTTTTTATAGTGATATGTAATTAATGCATCTCCCGAGGACCCTTTGGAATTTGAAAAAAGAAAATGAACATCTATAACATCTAATTTATTATTATAGCGCGTATTGTTTGCTGGTTTTGTGAAATGAAATATCTCACTAAACAAGCTATTAGCCGCATCCAATTGGATCGCTGTATTTTCGACAATATCAGGTATTCCACTTTTATCCTTGTCAGAAATATCATATAAAGCATGCTTTCCCTTCAGG
>Ga0256847_1000577_pt1 | contig 22396 bp, 18 predicted proteins | sample TeddybearmetaG_FD_189099 | JGI IMG/M metagenome (GOLD analysis project Ga0256847, IMG submission 189099) | Hydrothermal vent microbial communities from East Pacific Rise, Pacific Ocean - Teddybear | ecosystem: Environmental > Aquatic > Marine > Hydrothermal vents | place: Pacific Ocean: East... | reverse complement strand
ATGATGATGATGATGATGATGATGATGATGATGATGATGATGATGGCAATTGATTTGCCAAGTTATAGAAAAAATAGAGAAAGACTATATTATTGATAGGGATATAGACCCTTTCGAATGACTTACAGTCAACCCAATGTATATAAAAATGCCTTAGATATTTTCTAAGGCGTTTTTTGTTAATGAATGTATTTACATATTATTATGTTTAAAATGAGAGATTGCTATGTAAAACGTTGAAATTTTAAAGGCAGAATGGTTTAAATAATGGCATATTCTCTTATTCATTCGACTTTGTATTAATTTTTTTGAATAAAAAATAATATTTTTTAATTGTAAACAATTCATTTTCAATGAATTAAAGCAATATCACAAATATATTTAAAAAATATTGAATTTAAGGTAGGAGTTTTAGCACGGTTGTTGTTTCATATATGAAGAGTCGTAGTAATAGACTCGAAAAAAATTGAGCTTTTAATAGTTAATTGAAATATTGAAAATATCTTAACGATAAGAATAAGTGAAACATAAAGTAAACTTTTAAGAAGTCACTAAAAAGAAACATTTATTCAAAGACAATTTTTCAAAAAGTTAAAAGCAGTAAAAATGGGAAATTTGCTATGTTAAAAATGTGAAAGTTGTCTCCCCTAAAGTGAGGCAACTTTTACTCCCAAAGAAAAAGAAATCGAAAGAATGCAAATCCTTTCTCCCCTAATTAAAATTAAAAAAGAATCATAATAAGATAGTTTAAATTTGATAGTTTAGTTTTATGAGAGCCCGCTTTTAGCGGGTTTTTGTATTTTTAAAATCAATACATTATTCCGAAGTGGTTTCACTAAACTTATTCGTCCTAATAAGCCCATCTGATAGTCTTCGGGATTGAAAAGAACAATTATTTTCGCTTTATTCCAAATAAAAAAACAAGCTCTTTTATTTAGAACTTGCTCAATTTCAACTTTTTGTTGATTTATTCGTGACCAAACTAGATGAATAAGTTACTTTGGTGAAAATTGCCTTATTGCAAATACATAAATTATTTAATTTTCTATCCGAAAATTCAACCCTAATGTTTTAAGAATTTGCCCCAATAAAAACACAAAATGAATCATTAATTAAAATGTGCTGTTAATAACATAATTGGATTTTTTGCTCAGAAAGGTCAGAAATTCAAATAATTACAAGTTTTTATAAAAATAATTACGGTTTTTCCTTACTTCAATTACGGGAAAACCGTAAATTTTATAAAATGCAGTTTTTTTTCAAAAAATCATCTTTAAAATAATAATATTTTTATAGCTTAGCCATGCTCTAACTATACTCGAAGGGGAGAAAAATCGCTAAAAATTTGTTAATAGTTAGTAAAACAACCTAGTTACAACTATTTGTTATATGCTTATTTTTAGATATATAATAACCTAAAAATTTAAGTATTAATGAGTATTACGAAATTCAGAATGACTGCTAAGTATGTACTAATATTTTGTGGTTTAGTCTTTTTATTTTTTAGTTGTTCGGAAAGAAAAAGCGAAATAATCTATTTATATCCAAAAGATAAGTTTCAGATAATTACTATCATTAGTGACTACCAAAAGAATAAAAGAATAGTTGCGGTTGGAAAACATATTACCATACCAAAAGATAATTATATTGAACTAAATATATCAAAAATCACTCAATTAGGAGACGAAATTGGAGTATGTTGGCAACGCAATAATCATATTTGGGAATTAGTAAATCATAATGCTACAATTGTTGAGATTAATCTAGACACGACTAAATTTTTATTTAAATCGAATTGGCATGAAGATGAAAGAGGAATACCAACACCTAAATATTATCGAGAAGAAGATTGTTTTACAGTTGGTATGTTGAATTATTCTAAACACAAACCGTTGGAGAATGGTTATGTTGTTCGCGGACTAAATTAATGATTGTGTAATTTTTGAAATTTAATAATAAGTTTTTTGAAATATGTATATCAATATAAAGACCACTTAGGAAATATTCGTTTAAGCTATAGTGATAATGTACTAAAAAATGGTACGATTGCTCAAAATGAGATTATTGAAGAGAATAATTATTATCCTTTTGGGTCGTGGGTCAAATTAGCGGTTATAATTTATGTTAGATTTAACACACTTATAATCAATTTATTATCACTTAATACAAATCTTCCCTTCTCTATATTAGGTATGTTTTGTGTATTTAAAATCTCTTAAACCGCGCTATAGCAGCTTTGCCAAAACCTATTGGGTCAAATTAGTTGATAGTCTTTTTATATCCCCGCTACCCCAGTTTGTAACTGGTGGCGGTACATGAAAGATTAATTGATACCTAATTTTTACTACCTTGACAATAGTTGATGGAAATTATAAATACTATACAAAAGCAGGATTTTATTTTGTACATTTTCAGTTGTATTTAGGAAGTTGAATGGATACCAGTTGCAAACTGGCACCAGCGGGGCGAGATATTCTCGCGTCCTATGGTGCAAAAACACCAACTTTTGTAGATCCAAATGGAATTACCTATTCCAGTAGAATTTATTTTAGAAAAAATCCATAATTATGAAAAATTTACTTTTAGTACTTCTTACTTTCAGTTTTTATAGTTGTTCTAACAATTATAGTTCAATTTTGAAAGACTTATCAAAAAATCATGTGTTAATAAAAGATAATATTGATGAATCTCTTTATTTTGAGTATTTTGAATTGAATAAAGAAGAGTACTCTAAACTTCTGATTGAATATAAGGAGGGAATAAAAAATTTTTATAATTCAGACAAAGAAATTATAGATTATTTATTGGAATTTAAAAGTAACAAGAACGAATTATGTAGTTGGATTAAAACGAAAAATCCATATTCTTCTGAAATTAACGAATCAGATATTGTATCCAAGTCAAGAGGAGCATTACTATTAATTGATAATTACCTTTCTAACTCTAATTTTGAGAAGATAGAATCAACGTTTTTTATAAAGAATTTATCGTATGAAACATTCATGAAATTTTATAAAAACAATAAAGATTTAAATAAAAACCAATTAAGACGAGCTTACGTAAAGCATTTTACTCAATAAAATGCTCCGCTGCTCGCTCGAATGCTCTTGAAAGTTTCAACCAGAGGCAGACAAGTTTAGCTGGTAGCTTACCGGTTGCGGGCCAAATTAGTGGTTGAAACAAAAGTTTGTTAATTCAAACTAATGGTCGTGGGTCAAATTAGTGGATAGTCTTTTTATATCCCCGCTACCCCAGTTTGTAACTGGTGACGGTACATGAAAGGTTAATTGATACCTAATTTTTACTACCTTGACAATAGTTGATGAAAATTATAAATACTATACAAAAGCAGGGTTTTATTTTGTACATTTTCAGTTGTATTTAAGAAGTTGAATGGATACCAGTTGCAAACTGGCACCAGCGGGGTTAACCGATGTATTTGTTTTTAAATGAATTTAATTGAAGCCCTAAAAAACATAAAACCAGGTAAATCATACAATTTACAAGGTTTTACCATTTACTATAAGTGTTAAATATGACCTCGACACAGGGTTGAACTCGTTCCTCTCGTTCATCCTCAAAGCTCCGCTTTGAAAATCCACAAAAGAAAACTCCGTAAACAAAAAAGAGAAAATAAATTTTCTCTTTTTCTTATTACTTCATTTTCAACTTTTTGTTGATTTATTCGTGACCTCGACAGGATTCAAACCTGTAACCTCTTGAGCCGTAATCAAGTGCGCTATTCAGTTGCGCCACGAGGCCTTTTTTTGACGTTTTACTTATCTGTGTAAACACATATATTATTCATCCCAATAGTTATAAGGAATACCGTAAAGCGCTTTTAATTTAGGGTTGCAAATATATTTCTTTTAACTATAATAGAAAAGCTTTTAAAGAATTTTATAATTGAACTTATTTCGATACTAAAATATAGTCAAGATAAGTCTATTCAATCAAGAGATCGTTTAGTAACAAAGTATCGCCAACCAATTAATGCCATTTGAAGCTTTGAAGCTTTACTCATGTCTAATTGTTGTTTAGATAAACTTGGTAATAGTAATTTGTTTGTCTTTGCCAAAAATTTAAATGCAAGTTTCTTCATATGGCAAAACTAATTAAAAAACTCCTGAACCCAATGGTTTATCAGGACAAGAGTTTTAATAGTATATCTAAGAATTATTTTTCTTTAACAATCATTTTTTTGGCAAGTTCAGCACCTATCAATGATTCTAAGAGATTTCCATTATTAGATTTGCCTCCACTCTCTATATAGGTTGTAGGTAAGCTTAATTCTTTCAGTTCAGAAGCAACACCCACAGCAGTCTTATAGTTCCATTCTGCGCGTTCCTGAGGTGTTAATCCAGCATTTACCAGTTTTGTATTTTCATAAGCTTGTGCATCTGCCAAGGTTTTTTTGGTTTTAGCTTTGTAGATAGCTACTTCATACAATTTCTTTTCTTCGGTCAAATTGAACTCTGCAACTTTTGCTTTTGTTTCAGCAGCAATGGTTTGTTGAATCTGTTTTTTCTCTAATCGAGCTCTTTCGACAGTTTTTTCGGCTTCACCTTTAGCTTTCTCTTTTTGTGCTCTATAAAATTCGCGTTCGGCTTGCTGTTTTTCCAGTTGTGTTTGAGCAACTTCTTCTTTTTGTAACTGCAAACGTTTATCAAAAGTGGGCTCCCAATCGATCTCGTTAACCACAGCTTGAACTACAGTCAATCCGTAAGATTTTAATGAATTCCCTTTTACACGCACAGGCTCACCGTTTTTATATTTAATTTTAAACCTTTTTTGACGCGCTTGTTTATTAATAACAGTTCTTACAACAGAACTATCACCAATTACATCAAAAGACTGTCCTTGATTAAATTCTTCTAATACGTACATTCCGTTTTCAAGCTGATCCTGAAAGTACCTGTCAAAATCTGCAGCTTGACCAGAAATGTAATCTTGAGCCGCCATGAGTTTACATGTATTTTTAATTGACTGGTCAATATTTGGAATAATACGTGAGCGAATTAAGTTCTTTTCGGTTTTATTTCTATCGGCAACTGATAAAAATTGGTTTTCATCACTAGTATTGATACTTATAACAATAGAAGTAGCAATTTTACCTTTTACAGCGTCATTAAACTCCCAATGTCTTGCAGCATCTACATAAGCATATTGACTTTGGTCGCCAAGATTGCCATCTTTATTGGGGATTACGTATTTAATAGGCATTTCAAATTGTATTGGGATTAGTCTTCCCCACATTTTGGTATGAATACCTTGATTAAAAATTGCTTTTTGACCGCCCCAAGGATATTGTACTGCGTAGGCAGTACCTGGTTCAGCATAAAAGAATATACCAGTGAATATACTCAAAGCAACCCCTGCTATAATAAATTGTATACTTCGTTTTCTGTTAAACCAATTGATAACTATATTACTTTTAATAATTGGCTTAATGATTAACGATATAATTCCGATAATAATAATTAATGTTCCTAAAAATGTTAGCATAATTTTTGGTTTTAAAAGGTTGTAAATAATATTCCTTCATAATTTTAATAATACCCTGCCATAGTAAGAAGTTTTAATATCACATATGAGAATCTGCCTGCAAGGCTAGTTCCGAAGTTTCAGAACAAACTAGAATAAATTGATAATTAGTTGAATAATTGCAAAGATTAAAAGTATCATAGTTGGTAAGGTTTAGAGGTTAATAATCAGGTTGTTTGAATTAATTCTTATTCAGTATATGTAGTTTTTTGAAATTAGAATTATAAAAGATCAAAAATTATTGTGTTTGACTACCAAATTGTAATAATATGAAATTTTTATTACTTGAAGTGTAAGGTATATGCCTTGATGATAGTTTCAATATATATCTAATTAATAAATTTTGGTTATATTTTGTAATAATTCAAGGGCATTTTTTGCTGTTTCTAGTAAAAACTGACGAAAACGATTGTTTTTTCAACCTTTTTTAAGGGTTTCATTCATTTTAGTGTAAAATATTTTAGTTTAGATTATTAAAAAACCTCATTATTTTTTAATAATGAGGTCTATTTAAGGTAGGAAAAATGTTGCTAATAGAATCTTATTTTTCCTTTTTTACTTCCTTTATTATTTCAATAGTTTTTATTTTGTCTTTGTCGAATTTTTTAAACTCCTCTTTCGACATTTTTTTACCATTAACAATATATGTAGTAATCGTGTTTTTGTCATCATCATCCTCTGATATAAATATGAAATTATCTTTACCATCACCTTTTTTGTTTTTTATCTTGATAATTTCTTTTTTTACCTCTTTACCATCACTACCTCCATCTTCATGAATTATAATTTCGTGAAGACCGTCAGTATCTTTATCCTTGTCAAAATCAAGTATTATTTTTGTTGTAGTTTTAACTTTAGTGTTATCTCCATCTTTAGTTACCCAAACTCTTGTTGTTGTATGATCTTCATCATCGTCAGAAAAGAAAACCATATTGTTTCCATTTTTATGAATTTTATGTTTCACCATTTTATGATGTCCTTTATCTGAAAAAAAATAACTGTTTTCATGCATTCTGTTAGAAGAGCCTATACTTAAATTATTATTTTCATTGTCAAATGATATTCGTATTGGGTTAATCCCTTTACTATCATTTGCTGCATAGGCTGCAGATGCTTTTCCATTGTCAGCCTTCGCATCAATTTTAATAGCAGTTATTTCGTTATTGCTATTCCTTTTTATACCACTGAATTTTACATTGAGTCCTTTTTTATTAAAAGTTTTTGTGATTTCCTTTAGCTCTTCTTTATTACTTTCTTTAGTAATACCCATTGCATAAACTTCAACCTTTATTTTTATAGTTTTTTTATCGTTCTTCTTTTGTTGTGCAATTGTTTTCGTATTAAATAGGAAAACAAAAGCTAATAGAAAAGGTGCTATTAGTACAATTTTCCATTGTGATCTACCGTTTGATCTTTCTTTGTGTAGCATAATTATTCGTTTTTTTAATAGTGAATTGTAAAAGTTGTTGGCCAATACCATTTGATAGTTTGGAACACTTGTTTTTAATAGTAATTGTTGGTATGATTGGTGTGAATCTGATTTTTTTTGAGCATACTTATCTGCAATGAACTCTAAATTTTGTTCAATATCTTTTTTATATAGCCATGCAAAAGGATTATACCATTGTATGATACTTAAAAGGTTTGATAATAATGTGTCTAGCGAATGCTTTTGAAGCGCATGAACTTTTTCATGAGCTAGAATTTGTGTTAACTCAGTTTGGCTAAATAAAGTTGGATTATAAATTATAAAGTTAAAAAATGAAAAAGGGGAGGTTTCGTCATTAGTTTCAACATAATAATAGTTACCAACTTTTATATTCTTATTTTTAAATATAATACTTGCAATTGAGACAAGTTGAAACAAAAACCTAACAAATAGTATTGCTGTTATGACAACATAGGTATAAAATAGAGGTAGTGCCCAATTTATAGATGGTTGGGAAATGACAGGTGTGAGATTATTGTTCGTTATTGTGTCAGTTATTATTTGTGTTAATTGAATTGGTTCAGTATAGACCGGTATAATTATTAAGGGTAGTACAAAAGCAATTATAATTCCTGATACTAAAAAGTACCGAATTGATTTAAAGTGTGTCTCCTTTTGCAAAAAGAATCTATAAAAACCATAAAATAGTGTAATAATTACCGCAGATTTCCATAAAATTGTTAAAAATGATTCCATAATTCTAATCTTCAATATTAATTCCTTCAATTTTATTGTTATGCGAAAAACCTAGATACAATGTTTTGTTTATGATGCCATCTGTTACGTGTATTTTTAGCATTCCTTTACCTTGCGTTACCTTAGAAATTTCAAATCCGCCAAGCTCGGCTTTTATTTGAGAGAGCATAGATTCATGAGATTTCATATCAGCCAAAGCTATCAACTCATCAGAATAATGTGTATTGATAAAATTCTCTTTAGTATCAGTGTCAGAGGAATGGATAATTTTCATAAATTTCTCACCTAATTGACCCTTGATATTATTTGGAAAGGATTGCGAGACCACTTCCTTTTTTATCACAGGAACATATGTTGAATCGAAAATTATTTTTGCAAGTTGAAATGCTAATGATTCAGGTGTTTTTTCGGCATTATTGGTCAATAATATGATGGTAACATCATCTTCAGTATAACGTAAAAAATCAGCAAAGTAAATTCCATTTCCCCCATTATGTGCTATTAAGGTTGTGTTTCTTGGAGTATTAAAAATTGCCCAGCCATATCCATAATAGCTTGAAGCATTTTCGCCTTCTTTGATGTGCCTCTTAAAATATTTTTTCTTTGATTTTTCTGAAAGAATCTCATTCGCTAATAATGCTCTGTGCCACTTATATAGATCTTTAGTTGTCGATAATATTCCGCCATTTCCTCTTAAATTCCAATATGGGCCATCAATATCCCAATTTTGTTGATTGGGTTTGCCCCAAACTTTATTGTTTAAATATCCAGAAGATATGTTCTCCTTATCATCAACTAAGTAGCCACTGCTTTTCATAAGCAAAGGAATGAAAAATTCTTTTTTTAGAAACTCATCATAGGATAGATTAGTTATATTTTCAATTATAACCGTTAAAATACTATAACCGATATTAGAATAAATATGCTTTGTGCCAGGAGTATATTTTAGTCTTAATTTAGAAAAGCGATTGATGAATTCGCCCTTTTTCAAAGTTTCATAGTCGTCACCAAAAGCATCTGAAAATCCGGCTGAATGGGTTAGAAGCTGGTGAATTGTAATATTTTTTTTATCGTTCGGAATGGTGCTGAAAAAGGTCGATAATTTGTCAGTAACACTCAGTTTTCCTTGTTCTTCAAGTTTTAAAATGGCAGCTCCTGTAAATTGTTTAGTTACCGAACCAATATCATAAATAGTATTTTCATGATTTGTATTGTATCCTTTAGAAAGAATTATTTCATTATCTTTTTCAATCAAAACACTACCAGAAAAACCATTTTTAGCAAGCGCGTCTAAATATGTATTAATCCGATTGTCAATGGAGGTTTTTATTTCATTTTTTACAATAGCCTTATCACCCAAATCTTTATTGGATTTAACATTATTACAACTAAGCAATAGTAAACCGATAAGAGTTAAATAATATTTCATGATTAATTCTTGTTCTTTTGTTCGATTAAATAAATAATTTCTTTCAATTCCTCAATGCTAATTTTTTCTTCTTTTGCAAAAAATGAAACAGCATTTTTATAAGAATTTTCGAAATAATTAGTAATAGTTTTACTCATATATTTTTTACGGTATTCTTCTTTGGAAATTACCGGATAATATTCATGAGTTTTGCCATAAGCAGTGTATTTGATATAACCTTTTTCTTCCATTTTCCGAATAATGGTTGAAACTGTATTATAATGAGGCTTTGGATTGGGTAATTTAAGGACAACATCTTTGACAAACCCTTTTTTGAGCTGCCATAGAATATGTAATATTTCTTCTTCTTTATTAGTGAGTTTTTCCATAAACATTGATTTCAAAAACAAACATAACTATAATTTTAGTTATACAACTACAAAAGAAGTTATTTAACTAAAATTTAAGATTTATCACATTTAGCGTCGTATAATAAAAAAATCAAATGCTATATTTGCCCTTTAAAAATTTATATGAGCGTATTTTATATAATAGTAGGATTTATCTTATTAGTAATTGGGGGTGAGTTTTTAGTGAGGTCTTCAATTGGTCTATCTTTTAAATTGAATCTGTCAAAGTTGATTATAGGTATGACCGTAGTTTCTTTTGCAACTTCAGCTCCTGAACTTTTGGTAAGTTTACAAGCAGCATTAAACGGGTCACCAGATTTAGCGCTCAGTAACGTTATTGGTTCAAATATTGCAAATATTGCATTGGTTTTAGGATTAACTGCAATTATATCGCCATTAGCAGTTGATAAAAATTTTTATAAAATGAATTGGCCGGCAATGATGCTTTTTTCATTACTATTCTACTTTTTTTTACAGAATGATTTTATTTTAACTAGAGTTGAAGGAATAATACTCTTTGTTCTTTTAATTGTATTTATATATATAATGATTTCAAAAGCTAAAAAAGACAAATCAGCTGTTATTGAAGATATTGATGATGCTTTGATGGAAACCTCCTATAAGGTGATATTTGTTTGGTTGATTATAGGTGGTATTGCGTTATATTATGGCTCAGAATTATTAGTGAGAGGCGCTAAAGAAGTTGCTGTAAGTTTAAAGCTAAGTGATGCCGTTATCGGGGCAACCGTAGTAGCTATTGGTACAAGTGTTCCGGAGTTGGCTGCTTCAATTATTGCTGCTTTAAAAGGAGAAAAGGCAATATCATTAGGAAACTTAATAGGCTCTAATATCTTTAATATTGGTTCGGTATTGGGTTTGACAGCTATTATTACGCCTATTCATGCAGTAGATAGTACTGTAATGACCAATATTTTTTGGATGCTTGGTGTAGCTTTGGTTTTAATTCTGTTAATATTTATCCCAAAAAAGTATAAATTATCACGCTTCAAAGGGTTGGTACTTCTTTTAGGGTATATTGTTTTTTTATACCTATCCTTTAAATTATTCTAAAATTATAGGGAACAAAACTATGTTATTATAAAATTATATAATCAACCCCTATTTTTTTAAGGGTTATGGTCTATAATAATAGAATTTTTAATAATTTAGCCGTTTAAAATTATAAAATTTAATAAAAATGGCTGTACTACGATTTAATGCTTTAAAAGAAACACTAAACAGAAAGCCTGTAAAGGTGAAAGAAAATGCGAAACGATCTTCGCTGTTTGGGAAAAATGTATTTAATGAAGATACCATGCGCCAATATTTAACAAAAGATGCTTTTAAAGGCGTAATGAGTGCAATTGATCACGGAACTAAAATTGATCGTAAAATTGCAGATCAAGTTTCATCTTCTATGAAAGATTGGGCCTTGTCTAAAGGAGTGACACACTATACACATTGGTTTCAGCCATTAACTGGAGCAACTGCAGAAAAACATGATGCATTTTTTGAAACAATTGGAGGAGGAAATGCAATTGAAAAATTTGGAGGAAGTGAATTGGTACAACAAGAACCAGATGCTTCAAGTTTTCCAAATGGAGGTATAAGAAATACGTTTGAAGCTAGAGGTTACACAGCTTGGGACCCTACCTCTCCAGCGTATATATATGGTACAACATTGTGTATACCAACAATATTTGTCGCATATACAGGTGAGGCATTAGATAATAAAACACCTTTATTAAGAGCATTACATGCAGTAGACAAGACAGCAACTGCCATATGCAAATACTTTGATAAAAATGTAAAAAAAGTAACTTCTTCTTTGGGTTGGGAGCAAGAATATTTTTTAATTGATAGCGCTTTAGCCGCCTCTAGACCAGATATAACATTGACAGGTAGAACACTTTTAGGTCATTCTTCTGCCAAAGGTCAGCAATTAGATGATCATTATTTTGGTTCAATTCCGAGTAGAGCATTAAATTTTATGCGAGACTTAGAGCAAGAATGTATGCTGTTAGGAATTCCTGTGAAAACCCGTCATAATGAAGTGGCTCCAAATCAGTTTGAATTAGCTCCTATTTATGAAGAGTCTAATTTAGCCGTTGATCATAATTCATTATTAATGGATGTTATGGGTAAAATAGCTTCACGCCATTACTTCAAAGTACTACTACATGAAAAACCATTTGCAGGTATTAATGGTTCAGGGAAGCATAATAACTGGTCGCTTTCAACCAATACCGGAGTCAACTTATTAGGACCAGGAAGTAATCCAATGGGTAATCTTCAATTTTTAACGTTTTTTATCAATACGATAAAGGCTGTTAATGATAATGAAGAACTATTAAGAGCCACTATTGCTTCAGCAAGTAATGACCATAGATTGGGTGCAAACGAAGCGCCACCGGCAATAATTTCAGTGTTTATAGGGGCGCAATTGACAAAAGTGCTTAAAAACCTTGAAGGCGTAACAAAAGGAAAACTCTCACCAGAAGAAAAAACAGATTTAAAATTAAATATCGTTGGTAAGATTCCAGACGTATTGTTAGATAATACGGATAGAAACAGAACGTCGCCGTTCGCATTTACAGGCAATAAATTTGAGTTTAGAGCAGTTGGGTCAACTGCAAATTGTGCGAAACCAATGACAGTCTTAAATACCATTGTAGCTAAACAACTAAAAGAATTTAAAATTGAAGTTGATAAACTAATAGCGACTAAAAATTTAAAGAAAGATGAAGCTGTATTTAATGTATTGAGAGAATATATCAAGGCCTCAAAAAAGATATTATTTGAAGGGAATGGGTATAGTGACGCATGGGAAAAAGAAGCCAAAAAGAGAGGACTGAGCAATAATAAAACAACACCAGAAGCATTAAAGGCACAAATTTCTAAAAAAACAATTGACTTGTATGAGGAAATGCAAGTTATGAGTAAAGTAGAAGTTGAAGCACGTCATGAAATTGAGTTGGAAGAATATACGATGCGTATTCAAATTGAAGGTAGAGTGTTAGGTGATATTGCAAGAAATCATGTGGTGCCAACAGCAATACACTATCAAAACACATTGATTGAAAATGTGAAAGGGTTAAAAGAAATTTTTGGCACAAATTTCAAGAAAATAGCTGCTGATCAAATTGATTTGATTGAGAAAATTTCTGAACACATAGCAGGAATCAGATCTAAAGTTGAATTAATGACTGATGAGCGTAGAAAAGCAAATAAATTAGAAGGACAAAAAGCTGCTGATGCCTATTGTAACAAGGTAAAACCATATTTTGATAAAATACGTTATCATTGTGACAAACTAGAAATGATGATTGACGACGAACTTTGGCCATTGACTAAGTATAGAGAGTTATTATTTACAAGATAATTATTTGCGACTTAAAAAGGTGTAATTGATACAGGTAATAAGAACAAATTCTGAAGATCAAGATTTTATAGAACTTGTAAAGTTTCTTGATGTTGATTTAGCCAAAAGAGATGGAGATGACCATTTGTTTTATAATCAATTCAATAAAATTGAATATATTAAATATGCAGTAATTGCTTATATTGATGATAAACCTATTGGTTGTGGCGCTCTCAAAGAATTTGAACCTCCTATAATGGAAATTAAGAGAATGTATGTTTCTTCTGAAAATAGAGGGCAGGGAATAGCAACTAAAATGTTATCGGAATTAGAAAATTGGGCAACAGAATTATCTTACGAAAGATGCATTTTAGAAACGGGAAAAAGACAACCAGAAGCAATTGCTTTGTATGAAAAAAATGGTTATAAATTGATTTCTAATTATGGACAATATACTGCTATGGAAAATAGCGTATGTTATGAAAAATTGCTAAAGTAGAGAAATAACAAATTGCAGAACTGTTTTCTATTGTAAAAACTCCTAAATTAAACAAGCCTTTCAACTAGTTGGTTGAAGGGCTTTTTTTAGCATCTAATTTTGGTAAATCTTTTAAAAAATAATTATACGATAGTGTTAATAATAATACAAAAACAGCAGTAATTACGCCAACTATAACATCATAAAAAGCTTCAATTGACAATGAAATTCTAATAAAAATAGTCGCCAAAACAAAGGCAGAATACCTAAATATTTTATAATAATTTAAGGTATATCTTAAAGCAATAAGTACAATTATAATATCACTAAATATCAATACAGTATAAAATGAATGAAAAGAATGTAGGTATTCTCCTGTTTGTACCAATGTTTTAGTGTCATAAAAACCAACTATTGTAAAAGCCACTAAAAGCAGTAAAGCCAATACTTTCTTAGCTTGAATAAACTCTTTTTGATCATCCTCAGTATGTGTTAATCTAGTGTGCAATTGTAATTTATTATTAAATCCTAGAATGATAAAAATTGCTAAGGCTCCAAATGCATAAGCAAACATATTTATTACTGAACCAGTCATGACAGTCCACTCAAAATTTTCAATATGGCTAAATTCTTTGAATCCAGAACGAATAAATATTAAAGACAATAATTCAAATTGTTTTCCAACAGATTTTGCTACAGATTTTGGCAATACAAATATTAAACTCAATAATTCAAGTATTAATAAAAGGGTGAATGTAATGTCGATGGCAAAAAAGGGATTGGCAAAATAATCATCAAATCTACCTAAGGAAATTAAGTTGCTGCGGTCTAAATAACTAATGAGTACACTTATGATAAAAATGAAAACAAGTGAGTAACTTACTGCTTTATTAGTAGATTGGCTTTCCCATAATTGTTTGAGTCTATCATAAACAAACTCAGAAAAATTTAAAAATGCAGTTTTCATTAGTTAATAATTTGAGTTAAATATAATGAGTATTTTAAATTTAAATGTTACAATTATTACAGAATGTCAAATTGTTTAAAATTTTAGTAGATTTACTCAAATTTAAATACATCATGAAAAAACGAATCATTCTATTCTTATTAACTGCTTCTTTAGGGTTACAAGCTCAAAATCAAAAAATTGACAAATACATCAACGACATTGAATCAAAAGTGATTGATTGGCGTAGAGATTTTCACGAAACACCTGAATTATCAAACAGAGAATTTAAAACTGCCGAAAAAATAGCAAAGTATTTAAAGAGTTTAGGACTGGAAGTGCAAACAGGTATAGCTCATACCGGTGTAGTGGGTATTTTAAAAGGAGGTAAACCCGGACCCGTTGTAGCATTGAGAGCAGATATTGATGGTTTGCCAGTAACTGAAAGAACGCCAGTACCTTTTGCTTCAAAGGTTAAAAGCGAATATAATGGTATTGAAACAGGAGTCATGCATGCCTGTGGTCATGATACACATATTGCCATTTTGATGGGTACGGCAGAAGTATTATCGAAAATTAAAAAAGATATTAAGGGCACGGTAAAATTTATTTTTCAACCAGCTGAAGAAGGTACACCACCTGGTGAAAATGGAGGTGCAAAAATGATGGTGGAAGAAAATGTGTTAAAAAACCCTGATGTTGATGTTATTTTCGGATTACATATTAGTGCAGGAATGAGTGTGAATCATATAAGTTATAAACCTGCAGGAATTATGGCAGCATCACAGCGTTTTGTTGTGAAAGTGAAAGGAAAACAAACCCATGGCTCTAGGCCTTGGGGAGGGATAGATCCAGTAGTAATTTCAGCGCAGATTATCAATGGGTTGCAAACCATTATTAGTAGAGATACAGAATTGACAAAAGAAGCAGCTGTGATTACAGTAGGATTAATTCGTGGTGGTGTTCGAAGTAATATTATTCCAGAAGAGGTTGAAATGATAGGTACTATCAGAACCTTAGATTATGATATGCAGAAAAAATTAAATGCAGAAATGAAAAGACGTGTACCTGCAATTGCTGAAGCTTTTGGTGGTAAAGCCACTATAGAAATTGATAGTGGATATCCTATTACATATAATGATGTAATATTGACTGCTAAAATGTTGCCTTCATTGCAAAAAGCAGCTGGAAAAGAGAATGTACATTTAATTAATGCTATTACGGGCGCTGAAGATTTCTCCTATTTTCAAAAAGAAGTACCAGGATTGTATTTTTTTCTTGGCGGGAAACCTGTAGATGTAAAACCAGAAGATGCCGCTTCTCATCATACACCAGATTTTTTTATTGACGAAAGTGGTTTGAAACTAGGCGTAAAAGCTTTTGTAAATTTAACATTAGATTATATGAATACGCATTAAACAATGTGATTTCTATGACACCTCAAACGATTTTGATAAACATATGATTGCCAACGCCTTGTCATTCCAACGAAGGAGGAATCTCATATAATCACTCGAGATTCCCAGCCTTGCCGGCAGGTAGGTTCATCCACTCATTCCTCCCGAAGCCTCGGGACTGAATGACATATGATTATTCTTATATTGAACTCATGTTAATTTAAGTTATATCGAATTTATATTAAATAAATTTAGTTTTAGATGGTATTATAAAAACAGATAAATCTGTTTTATTTATTTTTATAATTTTCAGTAAGTTCATTTTTTTCCCATATTCCTTTCATTTCAGAATTATCTTCTTTATTTTTATAATAACCTAAACCACTTCTTTTATAGTTTTTGAATCCGCCTCTATAATAGCTACCATTTTCCCAAAGATAATATCCATTACCTGAAAATGAACCGTCTGTAGCAAATTGTCCTTGATATATAATACCGCTTGCATATTTGTAATTACCCATAATTCTTTTACCGTTGACAAAAAAACCTCTATAAGAATCTCCATTTTCCCAAATATATCTTCCATATCCATTTTTACAATTTCCGCTAGTGCACCCTTTATTAATATTGTTGTTGTAAAAGTCATATTTTATTTTTAAAACACCATTTTCCCAAATCCCTCTTTTATAGGTTTTATCAGAATTTCTTTTGATACCATACCCCGCGATTACGTCATTTTTCCACTCACCTATATAATCAGAGCCATCTTTCCAAAAATGTTCTCCATATCCATTTCTACTACCATTACTCCAATTTCCGAAATAAAAATCACCTTTATCCCAACTATAAAAACCATAATCATTTCTTTTATTATCTTTAAAAAATCCTCTATAATAACCATTATTATATACATACTTACCCCAGCCGTCAGTACAATTTCCTGAAACACAACCTTTAGTTTTAGCTGTATTTGTCACTGATGTTTTATTATTTGTACTAGATGCTATTTTCCCTGCTTCCCATTGTCCTTCATAAATTAATTTCCCGTTTTTGTTAAGTTCTTTACCATAACCATGTTTTTTGCCGTTTAAGAATTCTCCAACATATTTCCCCCCACTAGTAAAATAAGAGGTGCCATAACCATTCAATTTCCCTTTAACAAAATACCCTTCAAAAATTAATTTCCCTTTTTCATTATACTGTTTTGCTTTACCGGTAAGTTTACCATCAATAAATTCACCAATATGCTTCCAGCCATCACTATAATAATAAATACCATTTCCTTCTTTTTTCCCATTTTTAAAATCTCCATCATAAGAGCTACCAACAGTCCACTTATAAATACCTTTTCCATGTCTTAGACCGTTTTTAAAATTTCCTTCGTAAATACCGTTATCATATTTTATTTTACCAAAACCATTCACACAATTACCAGATATACATTCTCCATTTTGAAATGAGATGTCAGAGAGAAATACAGCTTCGTTATCTTGAAAAGCATAGAAATTGGTATAATTTTCCTCGTTATGCGAAAAAAGTAATAGAACAAATAAGGGAAATAAAAGTATCTTTTTCATTTTTATAAGAATTAAATTGTTAGATATTCTTGGCTAAAGTTAGGAAATTCAAAACATTCTGACAGACATTGCATAGTTTTTATTATTGTAACATTAGTTACGTGCCATAAAAAAAATTAATGTTTACATTTGCATCATTAAAATAATAATAAGGAAATGGGATTATTTAATTTTTTTGGACTTGGTGCCAATAAAGATACTGAAAAAATAAATGAATATTTACAAAATAAAGCAGTAGTAATTGATGTAAGAACACCAGCAGAATTTGCTGATGGTCATGTAGAGGGGTCTGTAAACATTCCTTTAGATACTATTGCCAATAAAATAGAAGAGGTTAAAAATTATAAAAAACAAATAATTACATGTTGCCGTAGTGGTGCTAGAAGTGGTAACGCAGCCAATATTTTAAATAATAGTGGTATTGATTCGATTAATGGAGGTCCATGGCAAAACGTTGCAAAATATGTTTAAGCAATAGTTATTTTGATAGTATTAAAAGGAGAAACGAAAATTTCTCTTTTTTTGTTAAAAAGTTATCTTAGGAAATTTTGATTGAAGGTTTTTAATCTTAATATCTATATTTTTTAAAAACTCTTGGTGTTGTTCACTTTCTGGATTGAAAGGTCTATGTAGTAATCCTTTTTGAATGGTTTCAATTTCTTGCATAGTGTCTTCTGCATCAGATGTAAACCATACTTGTACAAATTTCTCCCAGATATATTGAATTGCCATATTGTTCGGATGTATCATGTCTTCTGCATAAAAACGATAATCACGTAATTCATCCATCATAATTTCATAAGAAGGAACGTAGAAAGTATTGTTTCTTGGTTCAACAACTTGATGAACAGCAGTAATTAAATGTGATTTACTTTGTTGATTTTCAACAACCCCATTCTTTAAATGACGAACAGGACTTACAGTAAACAACACAGATGCATTTTTATTAATATTTCTTATTAATGCAATTGTCGAAGACAAACTTTCGCTTATTTCATTTACAGGTAACAACTCTTTTAAAAACTTCTTTTGCGGTATTTTATGACAATTAGCAACTATGGTATTCGTTTCAATAAAACGATAACACCATGCGGTACCTAAGGTAATAATAATATGGGTTGATTCGTGTATTTGTTTATTTGTTACATCAACTGATGCATTGAGTCGTTGCAATAAAATTTCTTTTGAAGGATTACTTAAGCTTGAATGTGCTTCAAAACAATGCCATTGTTCATTTTGAAAAAAGATATTTTCTTCAGCATATTTTTTTTCGTTAATGGCATTTAACACTAAATTTTCAATGGCTTTAGGGTGGAATAGTATCCCAAAAGGATTAACAGTAGCTGAAAATTTAAAATAGTTAAGTTTGTTTCCAATATTTTCTGTAAAACAAGAACCCAGTGTTAAAATTTTAGCATTATAATCTATTTTATAGTGCTGTTGTTTTTTGAATGGTATTTGTGTTCTAAACTGCATCTTGCAAAGGCGCTAAGACGCCAAGTTTTATAAATTATTTACTATTCTTGTAATTCCATCTTTGATTAAAGCTTCGTTAAAGTTAATCAATAATCCGAGTTTTAATCCAGTAAATTTCAGATAAGTTAAAAGTTACTTTGGGTGAACTGGAGCGAGGTTTTGAACTGATTTTAGTTCAATAATCACTTTATTTTCTACTACTAAATCAGTTCTAAAGCCAAGATTCATTTTTTTGTTTTTCCAAATAACTGGTAATGCTTTTTGCCGTTCAACTTTTAGATTTTCCTTTTCTAATTCAAAAAATAAGATTTCTTCATAAACACTTTCAAGTAATCCTGGTCCGAGATTTACATGAATTTGGTAACATTTATCAACTATTATTTTTGAAATTTCATTTTCCGTCATAATTACTTTTGCGTCTCTGTGTCTTTGCGAGACTATTTAATATAACCCTTTGCCTTCTCCAACGCTTCCTTTATTCCATCAGGATTTCTTCCTCCTGCGGTAGCATAAAAAGGTTGACCGCCGCCGCCGCCATGAATTAATTTACCTAGTTCTCTTACAATTTTACCAGCATCAAGGCTATCATTAGTACTGTTTTTAGAGATATAAACGGTAAGCATAGCTTTACCATCAATACTAGAACCAATGATAAAATATAAATTGTCAATCTCATCACCTAATTGAAAAGCGAGGTCCTTAATTGTCGATTGATCTAAATTTATTTCAGCAGCTAAAAAATGAATTCCTTTAATTTTTTCAACCTTGTTTTTTAATTCATTTTTAAGATTACTCGCTTTGCCTTTTTGTAGGCTTTGTACTTGTTTTTTTAGTTTTGTATTTTCTTCCTGTAAAGCCTTTACAGATTCTATTGGATTCAAAGAATTTTTAAACAAGTCCTTAATTTCATGATATGCCTTGTTGTTTTTAAAGAAGTATTCCTTTGCAGTATCAGATGTGATGGCTTCAATACGTCTAATTCCGGAAGCAATAGCACTTTCAGAAGTTATTTTAAAATGCCAAATATCACCAGTATTTTGCACATGAATACCACCACAGAGCTCAATAGATTTACCAAAACGAATCGTTCTTACACTATCACCATATTTTTCACCAAATAAAGCCATAGCACCTTCTTCTATAGCAGTTTTCATTGTGGCGTTTCTATTTTCCTGAAGTGGTAATTTATTATGAATACGCGCATTTACAAAATCTTCAACGTCGCTTAATTCTTGTGCTGTTAATTTTGAAAAATGAGAAAAGTCAAAACGCAAGTAGTTTGAATGTACAGCCGAACCTTTCTGTTCAACATGTGTTCCTAAAATTTCGCGTAATGCCTGATGTAATAAATGTGTGGCAGTATGATTACAAGCAGTTCTTAAGCGTTGTTTTTTATCAACAATAGCCTTGAAAGTATCCGCAGGATTCTTGGGTAAATCTTTAGTAAAATGTATAATTAAATTATTTTCCTTCTTTGTATCAATGATATAAATTACATTTCCGTTAGGTACTTCTAAATATCCTTTATCACCAACTTGTCCACCACCTTCAGGATAGAATGGAGTGCGATCAAATACGAGCTGATATAGTTCACCATCTTTTTTAGAAATAACTTTTCGGTATCGGGTTATTTTAACATCCGCTTCAAGTGAATCATAGCCAATAAAATCAACTTCAATAGCATCTTGCAAAACAAACCAATCATCAGTATCAACAGTTGCCGCAGCACGTGATCTATTTTTTTGCATTTCCATTTCCTTGTCAAAAGAAATGTTATCAAATGTTAGTCCTTTTTCTCTTAAAATCAACGCGGTTAAGTCTTTCGGAAAACCAAAAGTGTCATACAATTCAAAAACTTTATTACCAGAAATTATTTTCCCATTTGTTTCCTCAATAATTCCATCTAACAAGATAAGTCCTTGATCCAACGTTCTTAAAAAAGAGCTTTCTTCTTCTTTAATTACATTATAGATAAGTTGTTTTTGTGAATTGAGTTCGGGAAACGTATTGCCCATTTGTTTACTCAGAACATTAACTAACTTATAAATAAAAGGTTCTTTTTGATCTAAAAATGTAAATCCATAGCGGATTGCTCTTCTCAAAATACGCCTGATAACATAACCAGCTCCGTTATTCGAAGGTAATTGTCCATCGGCAATAGCAAAAGCAACAGCACGCACATGATCGGCAATAACTCTAATGGCAATATCTGTTTTCTCACCTGAGGCATTAGAATTTTCATATTCGGTTTGTGTAATTGTTTCAACCTCTCTAATTAACGGAGTAAAAACGTCTGTATCATAATTAGATTTTACATGTTGCAATGCCATACATAAACGCTCAAAACCCATACCAGTATCTACATGTTTGGATGGTAAATTTTCTAATGAGCCATTCGCTTTACGATTGTATTGTATAAAAACTAGATTCCAAATTTCAACCACATGAGGATGGTCTTTATTAACTAAATCTTTACCAGGAATTATTGCTTTTTCTTTATCAGAACGAATATCAACATGGATTTCAGAACAGGGTCCACAGGGGCCTTGAGCACCCATTTCCCAAAAATTATCTTTTTTATTACCGTTTATAATTCTGCCTTCATCAATGAATGCTTTCCAATAATCATACGCTTCTTGATCGAATGCTAAATTCTCGTCCTTTGCACCTTCAAAAACGGTAACATATAAGTCGTTTTCATCAATTTTATAGACTTCTGTAAGTAATTCCCAAGCCCAAGAAATAGCTTCTTTTTTAAAATAATCACCAAAACTCCAATTGCCTAGCATTTCAAACATGGTATGATGGTAAGTGTCTATACCAACTTCTTCTAAGTCATTGTGTTTACCAGATACCCGCAAACATTTTTGTGTGTCGGCTATGCGTTTAACCTCTGCTTTTTTCTGTCCTAAAAAGTATTCTTTAAAAGGAACCATTCCAGCATTATTAAACATTAGAGTTGGGTCATTTTTAATAACTATAGGCGCTGAAGGCACTATTTTATGCTGTTTGTTTTTAAAAAAATCTAAAAATTGTTGTCTGATTTCCTGCGACGTCATAGAGTGTTAATTAAAACCTAAAAGGATTGCTTACTTTTATAGTTGCAAAACATTTTGTAAATTTGTTTCTTACTCGAAAAAAAAATTAGCAATATTTTGCATTGTTTAATGCTACAAAAATAGTACAATTTATATTATGGCGAAGGTAAAATATTATTACGATTCTGATACCGTATCCTATAGGAAAATTGAACTCCGTAAACGCGATAAATTTAAAAGAACACTTGGCTTTTTGTTAAGTGCAGCGTTGTTGGGTTTGTTTTTTGTGTTCATATCATTTCAATTTATTGATTCTCCAAAAGAAAAAGCTCAAAAAAGAGAGTTGGAGAATATGAAATTACGTTATGGCTTATTAAATAAAAAAATGACACAAGTAGAGGGTGTTTTAGAAGGTATTCAACATAGAGATAATGAAATTTATCGATTGTATTTTGAAACAAATCCAATTTCTGATGAGCAACGAAAGGCCGGATTTGGAGGGGTTAACAGGTATAAATCATTAGAAGGTTTTGAGAATTCAGAGATGATTATTGATGTTACCAGAAACATGGATAT
>Ga0256847_1000576_pt1 | contig 22403 bp, 17 predicted proteins | sample TeddybearmetaG_FD_189099 | JGI IMG/M metagenome (GOLD analysis project Ga0256847, IMG submission 189099) | Hydrothermal vent microbial communities from East Pacific Rise, Pacific Ocean - Teddybear | ecosystem: Environmental > Aquatic > Marine > Hydrothermal vents | place: Pacific Ocean: East... | reverse complement strand
CATTTGTCGGTTCAAAACTCGCTTTCAAAAGCAACTTCTATGTGGTTCTTGGTGCCGGCTCCACCGACTTTGGAGGTGACCAGCGCTTTACCGTGAACGGCGGCCTGGGGTATGAGCTTTACCTGACGGACTGGCTTGCCCTGAATGTTGCCGCCAGAGATCATGTTTTCTCAACCGATCTTTTAGGTACCAGAAAAACAATACATAACATCGAATTTACCGGCGGCATAAGCGTATTTTTTTAGGGTATGACTATGAATCGTATTAAATCTTTTATGCTTGTTTGTTCTATCGGGTTTTCAAGTCTTACGCTTGGTGGTTGCGGATCAATGGAATTGAAACCCTGGGTTAGTCCTTATGAGCGCAACAATCTGGCTGATCCCATAATGAGTTTTAACAGAGACCCGGTTTCGTCTGCATATCTACATCATGTATATCAGGCCCGTGAAGGTGCACGTGGAGCTGAAGGAGGTTCTGGTGGTGGATGTGGCTGTAACTAGAACCAAGTATATGCGGGCAACTTCATTAATTTGTTTTGCACTCTTTGTCTACCAGACAAGCAATGCCGCAATTCTGCCCGAAGACCGGGCAGACGTTATGTATCACAGCTACGACGGTGGCGGGGTAAAGGTCGACGGCCCATCGGTTCTCGTCCGAAAATCGTATAAAGACAAGATTTCAGTGTGGGCCAATTATTATGTCGACATGATTTCCAGTGCCTCAATTGATGTTATCTCAACAGCAAGTGCCTACTCCGAGGAAAGAGCAGAAACCACAGTGGGGGTTGATTACCTGCGTGGCAAAACATTTTTTGGTTTAAGTTTCACTAACAGTGAAGAGGATGATTATTCGTCCAATACGTTTAATTTTGGCATTAGCCAGGATTTCTTTGGTGACCTGAGTACTATTGGGCTCTCTTACGGATATGGGCAAGATACCGTACGAAGAAATGGCGACGATGCGTTTGAAGAAAAGTTACATCGACAAAATTACGGCATTTCTTTCACACAGGTAATAACCAAGAGCCTGCTTGTGAACATGAGTTACAACGGCATAACTGATGAAGGTTTTTTGAACAACCCATATCGTTCGGTTCGTTATGCAGACTCAGCTTCCGCAATTGGCTATGCCTTTGAGGCTGAACTCTATCCCGAAACACGAACCAGTAGTGCAGCTGCGATTAGAGGCATCTACTATTTGCCATACAGAGCCGCATTGAAGGTGGAATATCGGCGTTTTTCAGATACCTGGGGTATTGTTGCCAATAATGGCGAGGTCGCTTATACCCATCCTTTACCAAAATCTCTGACGCTGGATGTGCGATATCGATACTACACTCAAACCAGCGCAGATTTTTACAATGACTTGTTTCCTCGTGCCCAGGCCCAGAACTTCCTGGCACGTGATAAAGAACTGGCGTCATTTACCAGTAACTCATTTGGTGTAGGCATTAGTTATGAATTTGGACTGGAACTGTTGCCTTTCTTTACCTCCGGGGAAATCAACCTTAGTGCCGATTACATCCAGTTCGATTACTCTAATTTTCGTGACCTCACGGCTGCTGCACCTGCTGGTGAGGAACCTTTCTATCAGTTTAACGCAACTGTACTTCGTCTGTTTTTCTCTCTGCGCTACTAAGCTTAAATAACTAACGTGAATTCCTGTGCGCGGTTATAATCTGCGCATAATTCACACAAGTTTTTGATCAGAGGATCTACATGACCGTTCGAACCCGCGTAGCACCTTCTCCTACAGGTGACCCCCACGTTGGCACTGCCTATATTGCGCTTTTTAATCGCGCCTTTGCACGAAGCCAGGGAGGGCAGTTTATCCTTCGTATAGAAGATACCGATCAGAGTCGGGGATCAAAGGAATCTGAGCAAAACATATTTGATTCTCTACGCTGGCTTGGGCTCGATTGGGACGAGGGTCCGGATATCGGCGGGCCATTTGGCAGTTATCGCCAGAGTGAGAGAAAGTCGATCTATGCTGAGCATGCGCAAAAACTGCTCGATTCTGGTAGCGCTTTCACCTGCTTTTGTACGCGAGAACGCCTGGACGAAGTGCGCAAAACACAAAGAGCAGCTGGTGAAACTACACGTTATGACGGTCACTGCCTGTCATTAGACGGGAAGGAAGTTGGACAGAGAACCGCGCAGGGTGAAACCCACGTGGTGCGCATGAAAGTGCCAGAAGAGGGTGTCTGTAAATTTGATGATGTTCTCAGGGGGCAAATTGAAATTCCCTGGAGTCAAATTGACATGCAGGTATTGGTAAAGGCAGATGGTATGCCCACCTACCATCTGGCGGTGGTAGTGGATGATCACTTGATGGAGATAAGCCATGTGCTTCGAGGGGAGGAGTGGATTAGCTCTTTTCCCAAGCATCAGCTTCTGTATAGATATTTCGGCTGGGAAATGCCCGTGCATTGCCATTTGCCCCTTTTGCGGAATCCTGATAAAAGCAAACTTTCAAAACGCAAAAACCCAACGAGCATAAACTACTTTCGTGATGCGGGTTATTTGCCCGAAGCACTTGTTAATTATCTTGGTTTAATGGGCTGGTCCATGCCGGATGAAAAAGAGATATTTTCCCCGGATGAGATGATTGTTGCCTTTAATCTGGAACGCATATCGCTGGGTGCTCCCGTTTTTGATATGGAAAAACTGAGGTGGTTAAGCGGGCAGTACATGCGCGCAATGTCCGTTGATGGTTTTATGGATACGATCATGAACTGGCAAATCAATCGAGAGCATTTGGCTCGTATAGTACCGCTGATACAGGAGCGCACTGAAACACTCTCTGAAATTATGCCGCAGGTCGATTATTTGCTGGGCGATAGAAAGACTCTGCTAACTGTAGATTTTGAACACAAAAAACTGGAACCGGATCAGATGGTTCAAATCCTACAATTTTTGTTGTGGGACTTTGAAAAGAAGGCAATTTTTGTTTCTGAAGATTTACTGGATACCTGTAACACCTGGGCAACCCGACTGGAACTAAAGATTCGAGATCTGCTGTTCCCATTGTTTATAGCGATCTCAGGAAGAACAGTATCTTTACCGCTTTTCAATTCGATGGTGATTTTGGGTGGTGATCTGGTGCGCATGCGCATACGGGACGCTATTAATGTTCTGGGCGGGGTGTCCAAGAAAAAACTGAAGCGCCTTGAAAAGGATTATGCAGCCCTTGTACGCAAAGAGGCTTAGTACAAATCGCGTAAATGGGAAAAGTTCAAGTTGACACATAACTCACTACCCGCATAATAGCGGGCCTGTGATATTTGGGGCTATAGCTCAGCTGGGAGAGCGCTTGCATGGCATGCAAGAGGTCGACGGTTCGATCCCGTCTAGCTCCACCAAATCCCTCTGTCTGTACACCATCTGAGTACTAAACCGTCGACCTGCGGTCTCCCCCTGTGAGGGCCAAGTCGATCCCGTCTAGCTCCACCAAATCCCTCTGTCTGTACACCATCTGAGTACTAAACCGTCGACCTGCGGTCTCCCCCTGTGAGGGCCAGGTCGATCCCGTCTAGCTCCACCAAATCCCTCTGTCAATAACATCTTCTGAGTACTGAACTGCAGTGCATCGTATTTTGGATGCGATTGATTAAATTGCTGCAACGCGGGATAAGTGGTCATACTCGCAGGTCAAAAGTAATCGGACTGCGCATTCTCGTTTTTCTTATGAAGTTCCGAGTCGTCTCTTCTTATGCTAATCCTTTCAAGAAAATTTGCCTCCGACAATCCAGGGACGATTCAATATGGAACGTGCGCGAGGCGCGCCTGCGAATTCTTGTTCCTGCGACATTGTTGATTACATTTCTGCTGCTCTATTTTAATTTTCGAAATGTTACCGAACTTGCGATCGTAATGTTGTCGATTCCATTTGGGCTGGTATTGCCAGTGATTTACAGTCTGGTGCTTGAATTTCAGGAACAAAGAAAGTCCGTATCGGAGGAAAACAGTACTAATCAATCTCTGTTGACCTAGCACGAACCACCAACATCACTTGATTCAATTGTTAGCGCTTGATTCGTCTCTTGCGGCGACGTCGCGGTATCTGCCTATCAACTACCGTTCGCAATTACCTCCTTTTACAGTTATCATAGAAAAGCTATGCGGATACTAATTTACCAATTGTTACTAATTTCGTTGCTTTCCATGAATGTGGAGGGAGCCATGGATATAGCGAGTGACTTTCATCCGTATGATGATGAGCAAACATACCAGACCGATGCATCTGGAGATATAAATGTAGATCCTGATCAGCAGAGCAATCACTGTGAGCACTGTTGCCACGCTCATGTGGTGAGTTTAGCGTCACAATTTCTTGCATCCGCCGCGTATAGCGGAGTGGTCGATTATCAACCAGGTTCTACCCCTAACGTTTTAAACCACGCTCAAGCACCACCCACACCCCCACCTAACGCATAAATCATTCTGTTTCAGAACCCCACACATGCTGGTCACCTGGCGTGTGTATTGATCCATGATATTCGGAATATGACTAATGCAAATTCTCATCAGAGGGCTACTGATATTACTCGGTAGCTATTTATTGAATCCAATGGCGGTAGGTGCCACAGAGCCTAGTGCGCGATTAATGCACGAGGCTGACCCTGCATTGACACGGTTCGTAAAAACCGTAGTCGACACCAACCCTCGCGTTCAGGCGGCACGAGCAGCGCTTGACGCGAGCACAGCGTTTAAATCAGCATCATCCAGGTCGCTATACAACCCGGAACTTATTCTGGACGCAGAAAACTCCGGCACCAATACACGCTCGGTCGGTCTTAGTCAGACTATAGACTGGGGTGGAAAACGATTGGCACGTACCGCGGTCGCCGAATCAGATCGTCTAGCCGTAGAAGCCGAATATCTAGCTGTCCGGTGGGCTGTAACAACCGAACTTTTATCGGGGCTTACCGGTCACCACATAGGTTTGACGCGTAATCAGCTTGCTGAGGAACGAGCCCGGTTGATGAACGAATTTGCAATGCTTGCCAAGCGTCGCTTTGATGCCGGAGATTTGAATCAGGTCGAACTTGATTTAGCCACACTTGCCTCAACAGACGCTCGCATGAAGAAAGCTACAGCCGCCGCAGATCTCGCTGAGGCGCGTCAGGCAGTACGTGAAATAACGTCGGGTTCGACACCATCGCAATGGCCAATGATGCCAGACAAATCGCCCGAGTTACCTAACAGTGCTCTCGATCCTCAACAAATTTTGTTAGCGCTACCAGCAGTACGTGTGGCACAGCGGCGTGTTGATTCTGCACGTGCGGTGGTGGAGTTACGAAAACGCGAGAAACGCCCTGATCCAACGATCAGCTTCATTGGTGGCAGGGAAGCTAACGACACGCTCATAGGATTAAACTTATCCATTCCGCTCTATATTCGCAATCGATACACCGATGAAGTGAAGGTTGCCATCGCAGAGCAAAGCCAATCACAACAGCTTGCTGATGACGTACTGCGCCGCGCCCATGCGCGGCTCATCAGTGCCACTGAGCGTTATCAACTTTCAGAAGGTGCGTGGCGGGATTGGGAACAAACGGGCAGCGTGAGTCTTAAGCGGCAAACTGAGCAATTACGCCGATTGTGGGAGGCCGGAGAAATCAGTACTACCGACTATCTTGTACAGCTGCGCCAAACCCTGGATGTACAAAGCAGTGCGCTTGATCTGCGGCAAACGTTGTGGCGCGCATGGTTCGAGTGGATATCGGCCTCAGGTCAAGTAGATGCCTGGTTGGGTGGGGAGGAGGCATCATGAATTTAGGCACAATCAAACTATATAAGGCGAATTCTACAATGAACACATGGAAAATTTTTGCAGTGTGCCTGTGTTTGGTACTGAGCGCATCGGCAATCGCTGAGGAAAAAGAACACGGTGATCACGAAGACGAAGAGTCCAGCGCGATTGAGTTGACGATCGACGAACGCAAAGCCGTTGGAGTGGTTGTCGCGACGGTAGCCCAGCAGTCTCTCAGCGAGATGTTGCGCATGCCGGGTGAAGTAGTTATTAATGCCTACAAATCTTCCAAGGTGACGCCCCGTATAACAGCGCAGGTGGTTGCGCGACATGTAGAGCTTGGTGATCATGTGGAAGTAGGCCAAACTCTCGTCACTCTCTCGAGTGTTGAGATGGCCGAGGCACAAGGTGGTTTAATTGTTGCTGATCGGGAATGGCAACGCGTGAAGTCGCTTGGCCGGGCGACTGTATCAGAACGACGTTATACCCAGACGCAGGTAGCCCAACAGCAAGCATTGGCGAAAGTAATTGCCTATGGTATGACGAAATCCCAGACACGTACACTGATGAAGTCGGGTGACGCGAGTAACGCAACCGGTGCGTTCAATTTGCTCGCGCCTCAATCCGGCACTGTGCTACAGGATGACTTTATTGTCGGAGAATTAATTGAACCCGGTCGCGTATTGATTGACATCAGTGACGAATCTGTCATGTGGGTAAAAGCGCAAATGGCCCCCAATACGTTACCTGATGTCGCGCGAGGCGAAAAAGCACGGATTAGTCTGGAAGGCATCAGTTGGCTTGAAGGTACGGTCATACAACGTCATCACCGACTGGATGAAACCACACGTACTCAAGGGTTAAGGATTGAAGTCGAGAATATCGATGATCGACTGCACCCAGGACAGTTCGTAGAAGTGGAGGTTGTGAGTGGTACGCGTACGCCGGTACTGGCTGTGCCACTCGAAGCAGTCACGATGATCGAAGGCTCACCGACCATTTTTAAACTCGAAGCAGGTCACGAGTTTCATGCCGAAGCGATTGATACCGGGCCTACTGTGGGTGATTGGATCGTTGTACGGGGAGGCCTCAACGAGGGTGACAAAATTGCTGTTGCCGGTGTGTTTCACCTTAAGTCACTGCTGCTTAAGTCTTCGCTCGGCGAAGGCCATGCACACTAAGGGGGTAGTATGTTAGAAAAATTAGTTGAAGCTTCGCTACGATATAAATTCCTGGTATTGATTGCTTTTGGTGTGGTGGCATTCCTCGGTTGGCGAGCGATTGTCACCGTACCGATTGATGCATTTCCGGATGTGACCCCGGTTCAAGTGAATATCTATACCGAATCATCCGGTCTAGCGGCTGAAGATGTTGAACAGCTGCTTACCTTTCCAATCGAATCCAGCATGGCGGGGTTGCCTAAAGTGCAGGAGATCCGTTCTGTAAGCTTGTTTGGACTGTCCTACGTTGCTGTCTACTTCGATGATGATATGGACATTTACTTTGCACGACGTCTGGTTATGGAACGGCTCCAGGAGGTTGGTGATCGAATCCCTGAAGGGTACGGTACACCTGAGATGGGGCCCAACACATCGGGATTGGGGCAGGTGTTTTGGTACACGCTGGAACGCGCAGACGAAAAACTCAATGCGGCAATAACGGATATGGATCTGCGAACACTGCATGATTGGAGTGTTCGTCTGATTCTGCGCACCGCACCTGGCGTGGACGATGTAATGTCCTGGGGCGGACAAGAGCGCCAGTTTCAGGTGGTGATCGACCCCTTCAGCCTCATTAAATACGACTTGAGTTTTACGGATATTATGGAGGTCATTGAAGCCAACAACCGGCAGGTTGGTGGCCAGTACATTAATCTGGGCGCTGAACAATATCTGGTTAGAGGTCTCGGTCTGGTTGCCGGGGAGCAGGATATTGGCGCAATGGTCGTCAAGGTAGAAGATGGCACACCGGTTTATCTGCGCGATATTGCCCAGATCAAGCAAGGTGGCGCCATACGTTTTGGTGCAGTGACACGAGACGGGAAAGAAGTGGTGCTTGGTATGGCATTGTCACGCATGGGGGAAAACGCAGCCGACGTCGTGAAAGAAGTGAAAGACAAAATACGCATTGTGGACCAGGCCCTTCCAGACGGTGTGGTACTACGCCCAGTCTACGACCGTACAGACCTGGTGGATAAAGCTGTGGGTACCGCCGTACGGGCGCTGGTCGAAGGTTCAATCCTCGTCGCCATCGTGTTGTTCCTGTTCCTCGGCGAGCTACGCTCTGCAGTTGTCGTCATCGCAGCATTACCATTGGCGATGTTGATTGCGCTTATCTTTATGAATGAAGCGGGAATGTCCGCAAATCTAATGTCGCTGGCGGGTCTTGCCGTTGGTATCGGGATGATGGTGGACGGTGCGGTCGTCATGGTGGAGAATACCTTTCGCATCATGGCCGAGCGTCGTGCAGAGGGTGGAGAAGTCGACCGAACTTCCGCGGTGCTCACCGCTGCGCGGGAAGTGGCCAACCCAATCGCGTTTGCAATTATGATCATCATTGTGGTGTTCTTGCCCTTGTTCGCTCTGGAAGGTCTCGAAGGAAAACTCTTTAAACCCATGGCCTTTAACATCAGTTTCGCAATGGCTGGATCACTCCTCTTAACGCTAACACTGATACCGGTACTCGCTGCGCTCATTTTAAAACCCGGTGAAGAACGTGATACATGGTTAATGCGGGTAATAAAGGCTCGCTATTTACCCCTGCTTTCGTGGTCGCTGGATAACAAAAAATCTGTCGTTGGTATTGCTGCGATATCTTTAGTGGCAAGCCTTGCGCTCTTTCCGTTTTTGGGCAAAGAGTTTATGCCGCAACTCCAGGAAGGGTCGATCATGTGGCGGGTTACATCGATTCCTTCGGCATCGCTCGATCAATCAATCAAAATCTCAAAAGATATTGAAAACGCCCTGTCTAAATTTCCCGAAGTTGTGACTACCGTCGCCATGATTGGCCGTGCTGAAAAAGGCGAAACGGCGGATGTTAATTACATGGAAATTTATACCGAGCTCAAACCTGAAGATGAGTGGTCGGGTGATCGAGACATCGAAGAACTGGCTGAAGCTATGCGCGAGGAACTGGAGGTGGTCGTACCAACTGCCGTAGTCGCATTCACTCAACCTATCCAGATGCGGGTCGAGGAGTTGATTTCTGGCGTACGCGCAACACTCGCAGCGAAGATATATGGCGAGGAATTAGCGGTACTTGATCAGCTGAGTGAACAGGTAAAGAACGTCATTGCTGGAATCGAAGGTGTAGCTGATCTATCGCTGGAAGCTAATATCGGTAAGCCGCAAATCCGGATCCAGGTCAAACGCGATCAACTGGCACGTTTCGGTTTGAACGCCGACGACGTATTATCGGTGGTGCGTACCGGTATTGGTAACGAGCCCGTGTCAACCTTGATCGATGGTGTGCGCCGGTTTGACATTACTGCACGATTGAATGACAGCTCTAAGGCCTCGGTGCAATCCATTGAACGCATTCCTCTAAAAACCAGCTCCGGTGCAATTGTTTCACTTTCTGCAGTTGCTGATGTGAGCGTGGCTGAAGGGTACTCTTTTATCCGTCGAGAACAGCTACAACGCTATGCGGTCATCCAGATGGACGTACGTGGTCGTGATGTCGATGGATTTGTCAGCGATGCGAACGCTGCAATCGCAGAGCAGATAGTTTTGCCACCAGGCTACTGGATTGAGTGGGGCGGAGCATTTGAGAATCAACAGCGGGCACTGGCTCGATTGTCAGTGATCGTGCCGCTCACTATTTTCTTTATCTTCGTGCTGCTGTACACCGCGTTTAATTCTGTGCGCTATGCCACCCTGATCATCGCAAATGTACCATTCGCTACTATTGGCGGACTGATAGCGCTCTTTATAAGTGGACAGTACATCTCAGTGCCATCAGCGATTGGGTTTATAGCGGTATTTGGTGTCGCGATGTTAAACGGTATCGTACTTGTGAGCTTTATAAACCAGTTGCGAGAACAAGGTTTAAGTGTTGCTGACGCTGTGAGGCAGGGTACAGAAATGCGTCTGCGCCCTGTCCTGATGACAGCGAGCGTTGCAATCCTGGGTCTTATTCCCATGCTCCTCTCGTCAGGAGTCGGTGCGGAGACACAGCGGCCGTTGGCGTCAGTAGTGGTGGGTGGGTTGATCACGTCGACATTGTTAACTCTCGTACTACTGCCAGTAATCTACGAATGGATGGAAACACGTAAGGAGCAATCATGAATATGCGGGAAATTAAGGCCTACGTGCATCGCAATCGCATTGCCGATGTAGTAACTGCGCTCTACGACGCCGGGTTTCGTAATCTCACTGTCGTTGACGTAGTAGGAATGCTGAAAGCACTGGATAGCCAGGAGCAATCGTATTCTGTCTCGATTGGCCAGAAGGTCATCACAGAAGTTAAACTCGAGCTCGTTTGTGAAGATGAATCGAAAACCGCAGAAGCGATATCACTGATTCGTGAACACGCGAAAACGGGACAACCTGACGCTGGGTGGATCTATGTCACGGAGTTGCACGCCAGTATTGAGATTACTAGTTAGGCGTTGCTGACTCGGACAGATAGGAGACGAACGCGTCACACCGCCGCCACAATGATCCCGGAGACCGCCGCGTGTTTGTTGTGGGCGGTGTTGGTGAACGTGGGTTTGAGGGTCGTCTAGATTGATAAGGGTTTATGTGAGTCTATCTCCATCAGTTAATCTCCATATACCCTGAAGTTATCTTCCCATAGTAAACAGTTCGTTCACCCGATTCAAACTGTGCGATACGGTAGGGCCTCGTAGTTCGTAGAGATGAAGAAGTGGCCAGCAATACCCAAAAACAGGATGTATACCCGCTTGACGCGGACAGTCTTCGTGCTCTGAATCTGCTTGCGTCGGGTTTTAATCCACAGCAATTGTTGTGGTCGAGTGCCTATCTTGCGGGAATGGCGGCCTTCCAGGAACAAGGCCAGATTTCCGCTCCAATACTATCTACTCCATCACTCAGCGAGCCGCTGGAACAATGGACAATTCTGTATGCGGGCGAAACCGGTAACAGTAAGGGTATTGCGGAGCAGTTACAGGAGAATGCGACGCAGGCTGGTCTTAGTGTTCAGAGTCATAACCTACGCGACTACCGCCCCAAAGCACTTTCTAAACTTGAAAACGTTCTGTTCATAATTGCAACTCACGGAATCGGTGAGGCACCGGAGGGTAGCGAACCGTTTTTTGAGTATTGGTTGTCCGACAAAGCTGCTCGCCTGGAAGATTTACACTTTTCAGTTTTGGCTTTGGGTGATTCGAGTTATGTCGATTTTTGTGAAATGGGTAAGCTGTTGGATCAAAAACTGATAGATTTAGGTGCAAAGCAACTTTTTGAAAGAGTGGATTGTGATCTGGATTTCGACACACCCGCAGAAACCTGGATAGAAAATGTTGTGAAACTGGCGCGAGATAACGCTCACCCAGATGCACGATCACCAGTGACACCTATTCGGCCCGTATCAAAGTCTTTTGAGTATTCCCGCAAGCATCCGTTTAGTGCTCAAATACTGACAGACCAGCGCATTACTTCGCGAGATTCGGCTAAGAATACCCGCCATATTGAACTGGACCTGGCAGGGTCGGGGCTAAGTTATCAGCCCGGAGATTCTCTCGGTGTTTTTCCAGTGAATCCACCTGAGTTGATCAATGCATTGCTAAAAGTTCAGGGCTTTTCGGGGGATGAGGCTGTTGTGCTTAACGGTGAAACAATCGATTTGCGTACCGCGTTGTCGCTTAAAAAAGAGATTACTGGTCTTAGCAAACCTTTTCTGGATTCCGTTGCCCGGATGAATGAGTCACTTCAACCACTTTTGGAAGACAGAAACAGCCTAAGCAAACTATTTAAATTGCATCAGGTGATAGATATTACGGATGAGTACGTACCGGGTTGGGATGCGCAGAATTTTGTTAACTCGTTAAGGTCCTTAACACCCAGATTGTATTCTATTGCCTCCTGCCCTGACTTTAATGAGGGAGAAGCGCACCTAACGGTGGATGTAGTTCGATACGAGAAATTTGGAAGAGACCACTGGGGAAGCGCTTCAAACTATCTGGCAAGCGGGGTAGATCAAGTATCAGTCTATATAGAAAGCAATGACAATTTCCGTTTGCCCACGAACCCTGACACTCCAGTAATAATGATCGGTGCAGGAACGGGTATAGCCCCATATCGGGCTTTTGTAGAACACCGAAGAGAACACGGGCATACCGGAGACAACTGGTTAATATTTGGAAACAGGAATTTTTCTGACGATTTTCTATACCAAACAGAGTGGTTGCGTTACCTAAAGGATGGATCACTTAAGTTTCTTGATCTGGCATTTTCACGTGACCAGGAAGAAAAGGTATATGTGCAACATTGTATCTTGCAACAAGAACATCAAATATACGCCTGGCTGGATCGTGGAGCACATATATATGTCTGCGGAGATGCAGACGGTATGGCAGGGGAGGTTAACCTGGCACTGCTTGATGTTTTGCAAAACAAAGGCGGCCTGTCTTTGGAAAGAGCCGATGAGTATCTGGTAGCTCTGAAAAACGAATCAAGATATCAACGCGACGTGTATTGAGTAGATTAAAATGACCGATAACCCCTCCCAAAAGCTATCGCCCGTTGAAAGCATAAAGTTACGTAGTAATTATTTACGCGGAACATTGATTGAGAGTCTTGCAGACCCAACCACGGGTGCACTTGCGGACGACGATGCGCAGTTGTCTAAACTGCACGGGTTTTACCAGCAGGATAATCGTGATATTCGATTGGAACGACAACGCCAAAAACTGGAACCTGCCTTTAGTTACTTAATTCGCGTAAGAGTGCCGGGAGGGATAGCAAGTTCAAAGCAGTGGCTGGCGCTTGATGGCCTATCGCGAAAGTATGGAGGTAGTTCTCTGCGATTAACCAGTCGGCAGGCTTTTCAGTTTCATGGTGTGACCAAGTGGAATCTTAAAACCACCATTGCAGCGATTAATGATTGCCTGATGGATACCTTTGCAGCCTGTGGGGACGTAAACAGAAATGTCATGTGTACTCCACTGGCCAGCCGCTCACTGCTTCACAAGCAAGCGTATGCAGTTGCTACTGCGATAAGTGCGCATCTCACGCCCCGAACCCGCGCTTATTCTGAAATATGGCTGGATGGTAAAAAGCAACAAACACCCGACGTAGAACCCATTTATGGTGAAAGCTACCTGCCGAGAAAATTTAAGATAGGCATAGCAATTCCGCCCTCAAATGACGTGGATGTTTTTTCCCAGGACCTGGGTTTTATAGCAATCGAAAAAAACGGGAAGTTGGCCGGGTTTAACGTAGTCGTAGGTGGTGGCATGGGCGTTACGCACAATGAGCCGCAAACCTATCCTCGCGTAGCTGATGTTATTGGGTTTTGCCGCGCTGACAAGGCTGTAAATGTTGCGGAGCAAGTGGTGCATGTTCAAAGAGATTTTGGAGACAGAAGTAACCGAAAACACGCACGTTTAAAATACACTATTGATGACCGAGGTCTGGACTGGTTTAAAGAAGCCCTTAATGACCGGCTAGGCTATGTGCTTGCGGCACCTCGTGAATTCAAGTTTAGTCAGCGTGGTGATCAGTTTGGCTGGATAAAGAACGCAGATGACAAATGGGATTTGTCTTTGTTCATTCCTGAAGGTCGAATCACCAATACAGACCAACAAAACCTTCTGGATGGTTTGCGTGATATTGCACGAGAACATACTGGAGATTTCCGCCTGAGTGCAAATCAGAATTTGATAATTAGTGGCATAGAGAACTCAGCGCGTGAGGGCATTGAAAATATCCTGGAGCGAAGTAGTATCGGGGAAGCCCAGAATGTTTCGCCGCTTCGAAAACAAATACTTGCCTGCGTTGCATTACCTACCTGTGGGCTCGCTATGGCAGAAGCTGAAAGATATGTACCTGAATTGAGTAAAAAGCTGGATAAGCTGTTGCAAAAACACCAACTTGTTAATGAACCACTCTCACTCAGAATTACCGGTTGCCCCAACGGTTGCGCCCGGCCTTATCTAGCGGATATCGGTCTGGTGGGCAAAGCGCCTGGCAGGTACAACCTGTTTCTTGGTGGCACTCGAAATGGTGAGAAGCTGAATCGGCTGGCACGAGAAAACATAGATGAACTCGAAATATTGTCTGTACTAGATCGTTTGTTTGCACGTTTTGTCGAACAAGGTAACAAGGGAGAAGGCGTCGGTGATTTCTTTGTACGCATTTTTTCTGATGAATTTGAAACCGAGGTGGCCTGATGTCCAGTAATAGCTTACGAAATTGCACGCCTCTGAGGCAGTGTACGGATACTACTGAAATAGCTGCTTTGCTGAAGCCAATGTCAGCAGTTGAGCGCGTGCGATGGTCGCTTGATAATTTGTCCGGCAATCCCATTCTAAGTTCAAGTTTTGGAGCGCAATCCGCAGTGGCGCTACATCTTTTGCTTCAACAGCAACCGGATATTCCGGTAGTGCTCATTGATACAGGTTACCTGTTTCCAGAAACCTATCTCTTTATTGATACTCTGTGCAGCCGTATGGATATAAACCTGAAGGTTTATCGTTCTATATTTTCTCCCGCCTGGCAAGAAGCCAGATTTGGTGAACGCTGGCAGCAGGGGCAAGCTGCTTTGAGTCAGTATAATGACGAGAATAAAGTGTTACCGATGAAGCGGGCCCTCAAAGAACTGGAGGTGGGTATCTGGTTTGCCGGTTTGAGAAGAACACAATCAGAAAGTCGAGTTGCAACACCATTTATAGAATGCAAGGATACCCACTGGAAAGTGCATCCGCTTGCTGACTGGACGGATAAGGATATATTCAACTATCTTAAAACTCACGACCTTCCATACCACCCTTTATGGGAAAAAGGTTATATCAGTATAGGAGATCAGCATACGACTTTACCGATTCACAAGGTTGACAATGCAGAACAGACCCGATTTTTCGGTATCAAGCGTGAGTGTGGTTTGCATGAAATAGGATGACCTAATAATTAGACTAAGTGGCAACCTTTGTGCAACCTGTTCGGGTAGGCAGGCTTAGGCTTGCTGCAAGTTTGTCTACAATTATTTGTGTCTCGGCGCTGCATGCCAGCTCTATCAATTCGCTAGGCCAATGTGGTGCAAACATACCTACAAAGTCTTTCATGTATTGTCGCAAAACCTTATCGCGCGGAAAACCAAGCCAGGTAGTTACGGTGGGAAAGAGTCCTTCTGCATCTATGGCCACCAGCTGATCGAGTTCTTCGCACTGAAGGGCCATTGGGGCAATAATCCCAACACCCATTCCCATTCGAACATGCGTTTTTATCACGTCGGCATCCCTTGCTGTAAGCACCACATTGGGTTCTATGTTTTCTGCAGAAAATGAGCGTAGAAAGGATGACTCTTTTACAGTACTGAAGACGTAAGTAACCAGTGGAAACTTCGAGAGTGCTTCTAGCGTGAGTGATACGCTTTGTTGTGAAAGTGGATGATTGTGGGTAGTGAGTACTATTCGGTCCCAGTGAAAACACGGCAGAAGGTTTAGCTCGGGAAACAACTCCCTGGAATCCGTTGCAATTGCAAAGTCTATTCTGTTCTCTGCAACCAGCGCAGCGATTTGTTCGGACGTACCCTGGTGTAGCTCGATGTTTACCCTGGGGTAGCGTTCATGAAATTGGCTTAGTATTTCAGGCAGCACGTACCTTGCCTGGGTAGGCGTAGTACCAATAGACAATGAACCTTCCTCTTCAGCAGCCATATCCTGGCCAAGTGAACGAATGTTATCTACATCCTGGACAATTCTACGCGCAAGTTTAACTATGTTACGTCCTGCAGGCGTCAGCGAAACCAGGCTTTTACCTTTGCGCGAAAAAATAGTGATGCCAATCTCGCGTTCAAGCTGTTTCAATTGCCGGCTGATTCCTGGCTGGCTGGTATGTAAGGTCTCTGCAGCTGCGGTAATGTTCAGGCCATTATCCACAATACCCAGCAGATACCTTAACTGTTGAAGCGTCATTTTCTTAAGTCCGATTGAATAGATTTTGCAGGGCTTGTTTTGAAGCCAATACGTTTGCGTATGGGCAGATATAAACACTGTGTTTTAACGCTGTCAACGCTCGTGAATCTATATTACCTGGTGTTATCTGTGTAGAGGATATTGGTATTTCAGGTAGTTGTTTTGTCAGGTTAAAGTGCTGTATAAGCCACAGGAAGAATTCTTATGGAACAGTTACCCATATTTCTATCTCTTAAACAAAGCGCCTGTCTGGTGGTTGGTGGGGGTGTTGTTGCTGAACGTAAAATAAATCTGCTGCTCCGTGCGCAGGCTCAGGTTACGGTGCTTGCTCCTAGCTTAACAAAGTCACTACAACGTTTGTCTGAGAATCGAAAGATTACCCACATAGCCCGGAATTTTGAAACTGATCAGTTTGGTAAGTTGGATTTGGGTGTTCTAAAAGAGAAACGCCTGGTCGTTGTTGCTGTAGGCGCAAAGAGTAACAGCAAAACTATCGCAGCAAGAGTAGTGGAATTGGGGCTGTTGTGTAATGTGGTCGATGATCCTGAAGCATCCAACTTTGTATTCCCGGCCATAGTTGATCGCTCGCCTGTTGTAATAGCAATTGGTACCGGAGGCAATGCTCCGGTTCTTGCCCAGAATTTAAAGTCTCAAATTGAGCTGTGGTTGCCCGCCCGGATATCAGTTCTCGCTCGGCAAGCGGGTAGGTGGCGAGCGCTGGTGAAACGTCGGTTCTCGTCCCTGCAAGAGCGACGCAGATTTTGGCAAAGTTTCTTTTCGGGCGCTATCGCAGAACACCTGCTGGCAAACCGGTTCGAAAAGGCTGAACATCTCTTCAGAAAGAAGTTAATTCGGGAAGCGCTTCCGGAGGTAAAACAACCGGGTGAAGCCTACATAGTTGGGGCAGGCCCCGGTGACCCTGGGCTGCTTACCATGCGTGCGCACCAATTGATCCGTCAGGCTGAAGTGATTTTATACGATTGTCTCGTAAGCAAAGAAGTTCTAGACTATGCGCGAAAGGATGCTTTGCTTATATGTGTTGGTAAGCGATTGGGCCAGGAGGTAATGAGTCAAAAAGAGATTAATGCCCTGCTGGTAGAAAAGGTAAAGCAGGGGCTCCGGGTGTGTCGCCTCAAGGGTGGAGATCCCTTTATTTTTGGTCGGGGGGGAGAGGAGGTAAAGGCTCTGGTTGACGCAAAACTGTCCTATCAGATTGTCCCGGGTATTTCAGCTGCCCTGGGTTGTGCGGCTTATGCCGGTGTTCCGCTGACTTATCGCGGACTAAGCACTGCGGTAGTGTTTGCTACTTCAACTCGCAAGGATCAAAATGATCTGGATTGGGAGCATTTGTCTCGACCGAATCAGACCCTGGTTTTGTATATGGGCGTAGCAAATATTTCACGTACCACGAAACAACTAATCGCTCATGGCCTGTCGGTAGAAACTCCAGTGGCTATGATTGAGAATGGCACTTCGCAGCAACAGCGCGTGTTGCATACTACACTTGAAAAGCTTTTCTCGGATGCGAAAGATCGGGCGATGCATGCCCCGGCCATTTTAATAATTGGTCAAACTGCTGCGATGGGGCGTCAGTTTTCCTGGTTCGGAGATGTTTCTGATGCGCAGGCGCCGTTTCCGGCTGAACCCCCGTGGTCCGATCTTTCGGCGATGTCGGCGTAGAGAGTTTTTTGGATCCGTAAAGTTTATTCGTTATCGTTGCTACTGTCATATCGCCAGTAACATTTAGCACGTTTTTTGCAATGTCCGATACGGCAGCTACACACCATAACAAGATATTAGAGAAGAATAGTCGAGAAGTCCGAACCCATGTTGGATGCGTGTGCAATTGTAAATACAATTACAGGTAACAAATGCCGAAAAGCAATGCAAGCAGTGTGGGTTTTACTGATACAGATGTGGAGATACCAGGAAACAAGCTATCCCGTTAGAAAACAAAAGACATCATATCTTGTGATTTTGAGTTTTGTGCACTCGCTATGTTTGTTTAATGTAAGCTTGTTCTCACATTCTAAATGTAGTGAAAGGGCACAGTATGGGACGCACCATAAATTTCATTGTCATAGGTATTCTTTCCCTGTTAGTTGTGCTCATTGCTCTTTTACACTGGGTAGTACCTGGAGTTTTAGAATCTGGTTTTAATACTGTAGTAGAACACGAACCATACAAGATAAGCCCTGACGCGCAAGCACTGCACAATAAGTTGTTCATTGCCGACCTGCATACAGATTCCATGTTATGGAAGCGTAATTTTCTAAAAAAATCCTCCATTGGCCATGTTGATCTACCTCGGCTTCAAACCGGCAATGTTGCCTTACAGATTTTTTCAGCGACCACAAAAAGCCCGAGTGGTCAAAACTATGAAAAGAATACCGGAGACAGTGACAATATAACCCTGTTGGCACAGATGCAGATGTGGCCAACCAGCACCTGGGATAGTCTTTATGAGAGGGCGGTGTTCCAGCTCAACAAACTTTCAGGTTTTGCGGCTAACAGCAATAGTCAGCTGGTTCTGGTAAAAAACAAAACGGATATGCAAATTTTGGTTACCCGCAGCGAAGCTGGTGAAAGCGTTGTGGGTGGAATTTACCTGATAGAGGGTGCCCACCCGCTGGAAGGTAAGCTGGACAATCTGAATCGTTTGTTTGATCAGGGTTTGCGAGTTATGGGTTTGACTCACTTTTTTGACAACCGCCTGGGTGGGTCCTTGCACGGACTAAGTGGGGAAGGCTTAACCAGCTTTGGTCGCGCGGCGGTAACCAGAGCGGCTGAAACAGGCGTTATTATTGATGTTGCACACGCTTCTCCACAGATGGTTAGTGATATTCTGGACATGGGTCTTGCACCGGTGATACTTTCTCATGGGGGCGTAAGGGGGAACTGCGATACCCCACGAAACCTCGAAGATTCTCTGATGCTGCGAATTGTCGAGGCCGGTGGAGTTGTAGGAATAGGCTTTTGGGACGCTGCCATTTGTGATTTCACTCCGCTGGGAGTTGTGCGAGCGATACGATATGCGATTACATTGCTGGGATCTGAACATGTCGCTTTGGGCTCTGATTACGACGGAACAACTAAAGTGTATTTTGACGCATCTGAGCTGGCCATACTTACCCAGACCATGTTGGATGAAAAATTTTCAGAACAGGAAATCAGGCAGGTAATGGGCGGTAATGTAAAACGATTTTTTCTCGCAAACCTTCCCGACTAACAGAACAGGCAACACAATGACGAATAACAGAATACCCGCAGAAATTGCTGAAACTATTGTTGACCCCAAAGCCTTTGCGGATATCACACGAATAGACGAAGCGTTTAGTTATCTTCGTCGCGAAATACCTCTGGGAATTGCGCAACCTAATGGATTTGACCCTTTCTGGGTAGTCTCAAAATTTGATGATATTAAGGAAGTTGAACAGAAGGGTAGTATTTTTATATGTGATGAGCGCTCGGTAACGCTAACGAATGTAGAAGCAGACAAATATGTTCGAGAATTGATGGGAGGTTCGCCACACCTGGTTCGATCACTGGTACAAATGGATAATCCAGACCATCATAAATACCGCATTCTGACCCAGGCCTGGTTTATGCCGCAAAACTTGAAAAAGCTGGATGCCCGTTTTCGGGAAATTGCGCGCACGTTTGTGGACCGGATGGAGGAATACGGTGGGGAATGTGATTTTGCGCGGGATATTGCACTTTTTTACCCGCTGCATGTAATTATGGAAATATTAGGGGTTCCTGAGGCAGATGAACCTAAAATGTTGAAGTTAACCCAGGAACTTTTCAGCCCCAGCGACCCCGAATTTTCACGCAACGCGAGTGGCAAAGAAAGTGTTGAGGCGCAACTTGCGCTGATGATGGAAACAGTTGAAGAGTTCAATACCTATTTTACAGCGATGACGGATGACCGGCGGAAAAACCCGAGGGATGACCTCGCCAGCCTGATTGCCAACGGAAAGATAGACGATGCCCCTCTGGGGTATCTTGAGGCGATGTCGTATTACATTATCGCTGCAACGGCGGGGCATGATACTACTTCCAATACTATTGCTGGCGGTTTGTGGGCCTTATGCGAAGATCCCGCCAGTTTACAAAAATTGAAAGCTGATGCTTCGTTAATCCCTGCTTTTATAGAGGAGAGCATTCGCTGGGTTACTCCCGTGAAACATTTTATGCGTACCGCTACGCAAGATTATGAATTGCGCGGCCAGATTATTAAAAAGGGGGATTGGCTGTATTTGGCTTATTCGTCCGGAAACCGGGATGAGGACATTTTTAATGAGCCTTTTCGCTTTGACATGGAACGAACGCCGAACAAACATGTATCCATGGGGTTTGGAAGGCATGTTTGTCTGGGGCAGCATTTAGCGCGAATGGAGATGCGTATATTCTGGGAAGAACTTTTTTCTCGACTGGAAAGCGTTGAACTGGCGGGTACTCCTTTAGTTACTGCAGCTAATTTTGTTTCAGGCCCGAAATCCGTTCCCATCAAATTTCAAATGAGGCCCTGATATCTGCTGCTAATTTCGATAATTCAGTGGAGGGTCCCGATCTCCAAGAAGGGCCTCATAGACAAAGTTGACGCCTCGTCTTTCGTCAAATTCTTTTTTGGCTGTTACGCGTAGGTCTGCGTTTTCAAATAATTCTATTGCAGCAAGTGCAAGCGTTTTGGATGCGATCTGTGCACCCTTGAAGCCTATGGACATACCGCTGGCTGCTACCGACTGCCAACTGTGTGCGGATGTTCCAGGAACCCAGGTGGCAGTTCTTAATCCAACGGTTGGTACTGCGATACTTACATCGCCGACATCTGTCGATCCAAATCCTGGGCCGGTGCGGTAGGGCTGAATATCACTTTCGCTGCCTAAAGTCATTCGTGGTGCGTTTAGGGTCATGTACAGCGTACTGGCAAATTTAGCTTCATCCTGGGTGTAGGTCATGCCACCAACCTGGCTCAGTTTTTCATGCATCATTTTTGCCAGAGCTTCATTAATGATGAGTGGATGATTTCCATGGATTATTTCTATTTCAACCCGTGTGCCGGTTCCCATAGCGGCGCCCTGGGCGGCGGCTTCCAGTCTCAGCCACATTTTTTGCACCTGTGCCGCTGTGGTATGACGCAGATAGTAAAATACTTCGGCGAAATCAGGCACGACGTTTGGTGCGTTTCCGCCTGCGGTTATTACGTAATGCATGCGAGTTTCCTGAGGAAAATGTTCTCGCATCATATTGGCCATGTAATTAAAAGATTCGACGCCATCAAGCGCAGAACGCGCTTTTTCTGGCGCTGCTGAGGCGTGGGCGGATACTCCGTAGAATCTAAATTTAGCGGATCGATTGGCCAGGGATGTAGTTGCTGAAGCTGAATTCTGATCGCCAGCGTGCCAGTGCAGTGCAATGTCTACATCCTTAAAAAGACCTGCCCGCACCATATACACTTTGCCACTTCCTCCTTCTTCAGCAGGTGTTCCATACAACCGGACTGTTCCTGATCTCTGCCCGTTTTTGAGCCAGTTTTTAACTGCGATAGCTGCTCCGACAGATCCGGCGGCAAACAGGTTGTGCCCGCAGGCATGCCCGGCAGTTTTAGATTCTAATAAATTTCGACCGGGCAGGGCATCCTGTGTTATACCGGGTAAGGCATCGTATTCAGCAAGAATGGCAATTACCGGTTTGCCATTGCCAAATGACGCGATAAATGCGGTAGGAATTTCTGCAACGCCTGCCTGAATCGAAAAACCTTCAGCACTCAAGGTGTCCTGCAGTAGTTGTGTGCTGCGTGTTTCCTGGTAGCCAACTTCCGCGTAGTCCCACAGGCGTCTGGCCAGATCTGCAGACTGTACCGCCCGAGCATCAATAGATTGCAATAGCTCCTGGGTTTCGCTGTCCTCCATTGCATTCGCTTGGAAAAACATACTAAAAGACATGCAGAGCAGGCAATAAAGTTTGAATGGCATTTTGAACCTCTAGTGCGAAGTGGTGGAAAACTAATCCATATTAGGTCAGTCTACAAAATCTGTTTCAGACAAATTTGTCAAAAAGGAAGTATGCATGGATTTAAAAGATAAGGTCGCGGTAATTACGGGTGGGGCGTCCGGGCTCGGCCGCGCGACCGTCAGGCGGTTTGTTGCCAATGGTGTCAAGTGCGCAATATTTGATATGAACGAAGAAAAGGGCAATGAACTGGTCGCTGAACTGGGTGACTCGGTAATATTTTGTAGTGTAAACGTAACAAACGAAGAATCTGTAGTAGCTGGAATTGAAGCAACAATACAGGCTTTCGGTGCGATCCACATAAATTGCAACTTTGCTGGTATTGGTAATGCAAAACGAACCATGGGTCGCAATGGTCCTTTTCCACTAAAAGATTTCAACCTGATATTGCAGGTCAATTTACTTGGAACATTTAATGTACTGCGCCTGTGCGCCGAAAAAATGGCAGACAATGAGCCCTTTAACGATGATGGGGGCAGGGGCTGTATAATTAATACGGCTTCTGTAGCGGCCTATGATGGTCAGATTGGGCAAGCTG
>Ga0256847_1000575_pt1 | contig 22405 bp, 21 predicted proteins | sample TeddybearmetaG_FD_189099 | JGI IMG/M metagenome (GOLD analysis project Ga0256847, IMG submission 189099) | Hydrothermal vent microbial communities from East Pacific Rise, Pacific Ocean - Teddybear | ecosystem: Environmental > Aquatic > Marine > Hydrothermal vents | place: Pacific Ocean: East... | reverse complement strand
ATTGGCATACCATATACAACGCAGGATGCTTCGTTTTGTGTCCAAATTTTTCCACCGTTAGCCTGCAGAAGTTTACAGCCTTCAGTACCGTCTGATCCCATACCCGTTAGAATGATGGCGAGCACTTTGCCATCGTATATTTTTGAGGCAGAACCGAAGGTAACATCAACACTTGGCGAAAACTGTAGTCTTGCATCTGCGGGTCTAATACGCAAGCGCGTATTGCCAGCAGAGCCTTCAAAAACCATCTGTTTTCCTCCAGGCGCTACGTATACATGCCCAGCTTTCACAGCCATGCCATCAGCCGCTTCGCAAACCTCTAATTGACACAGTCCATTAAGTCGTTCGGCGAAAGTTGTGGTAAACGTTCCGGGCATGTGCTGCGTGATAGTAATGGGAACTGGCAGACTCTTAGGCAGCGGTTGTAATAATTTTTGTAATGCCACTGGCCCTCCGGTAGACGCGCCAATAGCTAATAAGCGGTACTTTTTATTGGCTGTTTGAGTTTCGTGGTAATTTTTTACTGGTGTTGATACATGTTGACGAGGAGCGCTTTCTACAACGGAAAAAGCTTTTGCTTCATTGAGTTGTCTGACTTTGTCGAGCAAAAGTTGTGCGATGCTACCGGTAGCATCCGATAAAGATTCATATGACTTGAGTAAGAAGTCTGTCGCTCCCGCATCCAGCGCATCCAAGGTTGTTTTGGCATTTTCGTCTGTCAAAGAAGACAGCATTAGAACTTTGGCAGTACAAACTTTAACGATTTCTCTTAACGCGGTAATGCCATCCATAATTGGCATTTCAACATCAAGAGTAATTATATCGGGTTTGAGCTGAGCAGCTTGCTCTATTGCGTGTTTGCCATTGTGGGCGACGCCGATCACCTTAATATCGCTAACACTATTTAAAATAGCGGCTATTCGTCGACAAAAAAATTGCGAATCATCTACAATAAGTACGGTAGTCGGCATCTATCATTTTCCGATGAGACAGTCTAGAAAGCGAGTCAATGCAACACTGATTAGCCAACATAGTGTTTCAGCATTTTGGGAATGTCTAGAATTAGCGCTATCTTGCCGTCGCTTGTGATTGTTGCGCCGGCCATTCCTGGCGTCCCTTGTAGAGATTTACCGAGTGGTTTTATTACAACCTCTTCTTGTCCAACCAACGAATCAACCACGAAACCAACCGTCTGTGTACCAACTTGCGCTAGCACAACATGACCTTCTTTTTCCCTTTTTGCTTCGAGCGGAATTCGTGACAGCATTTCATTTAAAAAGAATAACGGCAGCGCTTTTTCTCTTACTACGATTGTAAGCTGACCATCAACAATGTTAGTCCGGGTCAGATCCAGATTAAAAATTTCGTTAACTGCCGCTAGCGGAAAAGCAAACGCCTGGTCATTAATTTTGACCATTAGAGTGGGTAATATGGCAAGCGTTAAGGGAACTTTAATCAGTATTTGCGTTCCCTTGCCTAGTTCTGATTCGATATCCAAACTTCCATTTAATTGGGCAATTTTAGTCTTAACAACATCCATCCCCACTCCGCGTCCAGAGATGTCTGAAACTTCTTTTTTGGTAGAAAATCCCGCATGAAATATCAGGCCATAGCACTCTTTATCGGTTAGTCGATCAGCCGCATCTTTATCCATCATTCCTTTATCGACCGCAATTCCTCTCAGAATATCAGCATCCATTCCCTTACCATCGTCTTCGATGATCAGTAAGATATGATCGCCTTCCTGGCTTGCAGATAATGTAATGGTACCGGATTTCGATTTACCACTGCTAACTCTGTCATCCGGCATTTCAATTCCGTGATCAACAGAATTTCTTACTAAATGCACCAGAGGATCGGCAAGCGCTTCCACCAAATTCTTATCGAGATCGGTTTCTTCACCAATCATTTCCAGTTTGATTTCCTTTTTCAAACTACGGGCTAAATCACGAACCACACGAGGAAACCTACCAAACACTTTTTTGATTGGTTGCATTCGAGTTTTCATCACCGCGCCTTGCAGATCCGATGTAACAAGATCTAAAGTAGCAACTGCTTTGGCCAACTCTTCATTGTCGTCTAATGCAGAAGCTACTGTTTTTAAACGGTTTCTCGACAGAACCAATTCACCTACCATATTCATGATGTCATCAAGTCGTTTAGTATCAACTCGCACGCTGGCTTCGGTTACGATTGCCTTTGATTTGGTTTTTGCTTTAGATTTGGTTTTAGATTGAGTCTTGAGGGTAGCTTTAGATTCAGGTTTCGTACCTGTAGGTTTATTTGCTAGTGTTGGTTGAGGTTTTGCCTGCTCTGATTTTTCAGCCTGTTTGGCTTCTATTTTTTTACCCTTGCCATGTAGTTCATCCAACAAAGATTCGAATTCATCATCGGTTATATTTTCACTATCATTAGATTTTTGGATTGGTTTTACAATCTGCTCTTCCGTCGTCTTAACCGCCGATGTTGCAGAAATATCATCTGCTTTAAACTTTCCACTACCGTGTAGTTCATCAAGTAGCGTCTCAAATTCATCATCTGTAATATCATCATTAGCTGAAGCGCCAGCCGAATTAGTTTTTACTTTGTGGTCGACAGGTTTTTTGCTCTTGTCTTGAGACACCGGCTTACCACTACCATGTAGTTCATCCAGAAGCGCATCAAATTCATCGTCGGTAATTTCATCGCTAGGCGATTGATCTGTTTTTGAGTCAATAAGCTCGGTTTTAACCTGTTCCTCGATTACTTGATTTGCTGGCTCCGACTCCGACTCTGCTTTGGACTCATCGCTGGCTGCACTGGCAAAGGTACCTAGATGTTCTAAAAACTCATCACTGGCTCCCTCAGGCGTTTCTCCGGCTCGAACAGAATCAAACATTTCGTTAACTAGATCAAGCGATTCGAGAATATTATCCATCAGGTCGGCGTCAGCAATGCGATCGCCTTTTCTAAGAATATCAAATATATTTTCGGTAATATGGCAAATATCCACCAGAGCCTTTAAGTTCAAAAAGCCTGCACCACCCTTTACCGTATGGAATCCACGGAATATTCCGTTGAGTAAATCCATGTTTTCTGGATCGTTTTCCAACGCCACCAATTGCTCAGACATTTCCTCAAGAATTTCGCCGGCCTCAATCAGGAAATCTTGTAATATTTCATCGTCAGCTTCAAAGGACATAAATTACTCTTTAGAATCCCAAACTTAATAAAAGATCGTCCACTTGATCTTGACCTTGAACCACATCATCTCGTTTGTTCGCATTCACCACAGGTCCTTCTACGCCTTCTTTGATCACAGGCTTATCTTTTGCTGCATTGTAACCATCAATACTACCAAACATTTTAATGATATGAACCATGCTCTCTTCTACATCTTGTACTAAGGTAATAACTTGTCGAATAACCTGACCGGTAAGATCTTGGTAATCCTGCGCCATTAATACTTCGGTTAATTCAATGTGCATGCTGTCGGCATCGTTCTTGTTTTTCTGCAGGTGCTTTTCAATTCGGTGGTATAATTTTTTAAAATCGCCTGGCTCTAATTCTCGATTGTAGAGTTTTTTCCACTCCACTAGTAACGATTCGGATTCATTTGCCATTAGCACAGAGCGTGCTGTACACGACTCCACCTTATCCATAGTTTTATTAGCAGCTTGTTCCGTTTTTTCAATGACATAATTGAGGCGTTCTTTTGCATCAGGAATTTCGGAAGCGGCTAAGTCAGTAATTTTCGAATCCATTTGAAAGTTAGACAATGATTCATGAAGATTTCTAGTTAATTTGCCAATCTCTTTGAACAAGTCATCATCACCACTAGCCGAAAAAGAGTCTATAAGCTCTTGAGCATCCTCGATATCATTGTTTTCGAGATGAGATAGTAATTCTCTCGTTTGATCAATAGTATCGGAAAGTTTGTCTTTATTAGATAGAGTCACTGGCAAATTCCTTTTAGATAAGATCTAGCCGTCGATGCGTTCGAAGATTTTTTTTATTTTTTCATCGAGTGTGCCAGCGGTAAAAGGCTTAACCACATAACCATTAACCCCTGCTTGCGCAGCTTCGATGATTTGTTCTCGTTTAGATTCAGCCGTTACCATTAACACCGGCATATGTTTAAGATTTTCGTCAGCTCTCACGGCTTTTAAAAGATCAATTCCTTGCATCCCAGGCATGTTCCAATCGGTTACTAAAAAGTCGAACTCTCCTGATTGCAATTTAGGCAGTGCAGTAAGGCCGTCGTCAGCCTCTTGCGTATTGTTGAAACCTAGATCTCTGAGTAGATTTTTGATAATTCTACGCATGGTAGAAAAATCATCGACCACTAGGATTTTCATGTTCTTATCCAAGATATTTCTCCGTTAGGAATATTCGATTTTGAGTATCATTTAGGGTATGTGGAAAAACTAGCGTCACAATCAACCACACCCTTTAAATCTAGTCTATATTCGCTATTTCTTCCAATCTTTTAAGCGAGATTGTAGTCTCAACATTGCTTGAGAGTTTATTTGGCTAATTCTTGACTCACTGACACCAATAACTTCACCGATTTCTTTTAGATTCAACTCTTCATCGTAGTACAAAGCTAAAACCAGTTTTTCCCGTTCAGGTAGAGAAGAAATAGCGCCCGCTAAGGAATTCCTGAAATCTTCTTTTTGTATTTTTTCGAAGGGGGTTTGGCTGGTATCGGACAATCCTTGAGAAAAATGATCTTCAGTGACCCCCATGGCTTCAAAGTCCATCATATGACCGTTGTTCACATCCATGAGCATTTGCCGATATTCACTAACATCGACCCCAAGCTTGCCAGCCACCTCGGTATCTCGAGCATCGCGCCCGGTTGCTTGCTCAATATCTCTAATAACGCTGGCTATACTTCTCGCGTTTTTATGCACCGATCGTGGCACCCAATCTCCGCGGCGAATTTCATCAATCATTGAACCACGTATCCGGATACCGGCAAACGTCTCGAAGCTAGCGCCTTTGCTGGCGTCAAAGTTGCCCCTAGCTTCCAACAAACCTAACATTCCAGCCTGTAGCATATCGTCAATTTGAACGCTTGAGGGCAGTCGTGCCATTAAATGATGAGCAATTCTCTTGACTAGAGGCGCGTATCGCACTGCGAAACCATCTTCTTCTTGAATTTGCTTGTAAGTATCCGCGCCGGTCACTTATTTTGACCGATTGGGTTAGAGAAAAAGTCGACTAGTGGACTCATGAGACGAGTCGCTCCATAAAAAATTCAATATTGCCACTCGCATCGGTTGGCATCGGCCATTTTTGTACTTTTTTTGCCAGACTCTTTATCGCTATTGCCGCAGGGCTACGAGGAAAAGCATCGAGCAGAGGCTTCTGCTTTCTAACTGAGTTACGGACATTGTCATCGAACGGAATAGAACCTAAATAATTTAGCGTGACATCTAAAAAACGATTGCAGACGCTGCTGAGCGTTGCGAATAAATCTCGACCTTCTTGACTCGTTTTGACCATGTTGGCTAAAACGTGAAAGCGGACAATTTTGTGATCTCTATTCAGCACTTTCATCAGTGCATAAGCATCGGTAATGGAAGTCGGTTCGTCACATACCACCGCCAAAACATCTTGTGCGGCTTGGATAAAATTAACCACCATATCGGTGATCCCAGCGGCAGTATCAATGATGAGATAATCTATATCTTTGCCAATATCACTAAATGCTTGAATGATCCCCGCATGTTGAACAGAAGATAGTTCAGCCATGTTCTTGGTGCCTGAAGAAGCAGGCACAATCTGTAGTCCATGAGGTCCCTGCAAGACAATGTCTTTTAGCTCGCACTTACCCTCTAAAACGTCAGCAAGATTCTGTTTTGTCTTGAGGCCGAGCATGATATCGACATTAGCCAAACCTAAATCGGCGTCTAGCAACATAACCTTGTGATTGAGTTGACTTAACGCTACCGCCAAATTTACCGCGACATTACTCTTGCCGACACCACCTTTTCCACCAGTCACAGCAATGACTTTAACCGGTCGCAGCCGAGCTTTTGTAGCAAGTTCATTCATGTCGCTCAAAAAGCGTACTCCTGAAAGTATTTTCTTAGTTCTTATATTTTAATTTTTAACTTTTATTCGTTCGTGATTTAGTAAGGTGGGGGCACAATTTATGACCATCTTTATCATTCACTAATTCTTAGAAAGCCCTACGCGAGGCTCCCTTACTTAAGAGTAGACCAAATTATTTTATTTGTACGAGGAAATTATAAGTATTTCGGTCTTAATTCGTTATGCGTAAAGCGCTTGTTGTTCCTGCGCAAGCTGCCAATCTTCGGGGTTTTGCCCGTATTTATTAGTTAGCCAGACCGCCTTGGAGACAAGATGGTGCTTTTTAGCGACGCGGATATCTTCAGGTATTCGTTGACCATCAGTGGTAAAGGCAACCGGTAAGTTATTTTCGAGGATAATACTCAATACCTCGCCCAAGCTAGCTGCTTCGTCCAGTTTGGTAATAATCACGCTATAGGGCGAGTAACGACGAAAAAAGGACACGGAATGCCTAAGCACAGCCGCCTGATTAGTGGCAGGCATCATTAAAAAGCGTTTAATATTCGAATTTTCTTTAATCGCATCAAGTTGTTTGGCAATCGCTTGATCGTTTTTAGATAGCCCAGCTGTATCGATCAAGATCAGCTTTTTGCTTTTGTAATGCTCCAGCAATTCATTAATTGGCCGGTTTTTTGAAACGTTAGCAACCGATACACCTAAAAGTTTAGCAAAACCTGAGAGTTGCTGTTGCGCAGACAACCGATAATTATCAGTAGAAATTAGGGCGACTGATTGTGCACCGTGACGTATTACAAAACGGGCGGCTATTTTTGCAATAGCGGTGCTCTTACCTGAACCAGTCGGCCCCATAAAGGCATATATACCACCTTTACTCAGTATATCCTGACTATTTACGGCAACGGATTTCGCCAGCAACGCCAATAAATTCTGCCAACTGCACTCGAAATCTTGTTGTGGTTTAACTAGAGGAAGTAGTTGGGATAAAATTTGAGAGCTTATTCCCATTCCGACAAAACGTCTAGTTAACATAGCTTTTGTCGGTTCTTTTTCGCTGTATCGGTTCCAACCTATTCCTTTTAATTGATCCGACATCATGGAACGCATTAGCCCTAACTCTTCTTTCATCGCTGTTAAACCCGGATCGGTGGCCCATTGCAGATGATTTAAGTTCTTTTTCTTAGATTTTGTTGATGACGTCTGCGGGTTGATCGTAGTGTGATTTATTTTCGAATCCGATTTATCCGGTAGAGAATGAGCGCCATTTGAGATCTGCTTGCCAGCGGAATCAGACGAGTTGTTCGCAATTGAGTTAGCGAGCTTGGTCCTTCTCTGCTCATTAGCATACACATCCACACCAAAATCAGATTCATCTTCTTGCTCTGAAAGTCTAGATGTTTCAATAAGATCATCTGCACCCGGCAAAAGCGCTTCATCGTATTCCAGCGCCGCGATGATTTCTACTCCACTGGCTGTCTTTTGGCTGGACAAAATTGATGCTTCCTCTCCAAACTCTTCGGCTACCTGACGTAACGCCGCTCTCATATTGTGGCTATAGAATCGTCTAATTTTCATAATATTTTTCGCCTATTAATTTATTATTAAGAGCTTTGCATATAACGTCTAACAAGCTCTCTAGTTATTTCCAACATTCGCAATCACTTTTATCTGCTTGTTATCTGGAATTTCTTGATAACTTAGTACGTGTAATCCCTTGATCCCAAAGCGAGCAAATTTAGCAAGAGAAGGTCTCAATGAGGGTGCGACTAACAAGATGGCTACTTTTCCAAGGGCTTCTTGTTGAGAGACAATTTGCTTTAAAGATGTTTGAATTCGATCCGCTAAACCTGGTTCAATTCCAGCAGAATCACTAGCCTCTGTACCGATAGATTGCTGCAAAATTTGCTCTAACTCTGGAGCCAATGTGACTACCGGGATCTCTTCATCTAATCCATTAATGTTTTGAACAATTAATCGATTCAACGCCACCCTAACCGCCGCAGTTAATACAGCAGGTTCTTGACTTCTACTAGCAAATTCAGCCAAAGTTTCAGCAATGGTTCTAAGATCTCTCACCGGAACTTGTTCAACTAATAAGTTTTGTAAAACGCGAACCAATGTCCCCAATGGAATAACATCGGGAATTAATGTTTCTGCGAGTTTAGGAGCTGTTTTTGCCAGAACTTTTAGCATTTGCTCCGCTTCTTCGTGACCGAATAAATCGGAAGCATGGGATTGCAATAAATGGCTAAGATGGGTTGCTATTACGGTACTGGCATCAACAACGGTATAACCAAGTGCTTGGGCATTATCTCGTTGTGATGTTTCAATCCAAACGGCTTCCAGTCCAAAGGCTGGGTCTTTAGATTCTATACCTTCGAGTTTGCCAAATACTTGCCCTGGATTAATCGCCAGTTCTTTATCAGGATAAACTTCTGCATCACCCACCGTCGCACCTTGTATAGCTATTCGATAAGCGTTTGGAGAAAGATCTAAATTATCTCTTATGTGCACCGACGATATTAAAAATCCAAGCTCCTGAGAAACCTTTTTTCGAACGCCTTTTATCCGCCCCATCAATTTACCATCCTGTGCTGGATCGACCATCGGTATTAACCGGTAGCCCACTTCAAGACCTACTTGATCGACCGGTGGAACATCATCCCAACTTAACTCCTTAACACTGGCTTCTGGCTCCGGAATACTCGCAGACTCTTGCAATGCTACTACCTCAGATTGTTGATTTTTTTGAGTGACCAGATAGCCTCCACCAAAACAGACAATAGCGATTAGAAGGAAAGGGATATGCGGCATTCCAGGTATGACGCCCATGATGAATAGCACGCCGCCAGTAACAAATAAGACATGAGGATTCATGACTAATTGAGTCACCAACATCTCAGCCATATCATGGGATTTATTTTGACGAGTGACCATAATAGCCGCTGAAGTTGACAATAATAATGCGGGTAATTGAGCGACTAATCCATCGCCGATAGTGAGCAGTGCGTAGTATTGCATGGCGGTTGAAAAATCCAGTCCGTGTTGCGCCATACCAACGGCTACGCCGCCAATAATATTGATAAATAAGATCAGCAATCCAGCAATGGCATCGCCTCTGACAAATTTTGACGCACCATCCATGGCTCCATAAAAGTCGGCTTCCTGAGCCACTTCACTCCGTCTTTCTCTGGCTTCTTCTTGGCTTAGTAAACCGGCATTGAGATCTGCATCTATCGCCATCTGTTTACCCGGCATGGCATCTAAAGTAAAACGCGCGCTGACCTCAGAGATTCGTCCTGCACCTTTGGTCACCACCACAAAGTTAATAATGACCAAAATCGCAAACACCACTAAACCAACAGCATAATTTCCACCAATCACTACCGATCCAAACGATTCAATGACGTCCCCTGCAGCGCTGGGACCGCTATGACCATTGATCAAAACAACTCGTGTTGACGCCACATTTAAAGCCAATCGCATCAAAGTGGCGACCAATAAAATGGTGGGGAAAACGGCAAAATCTAAAGGCCTTTTTGCATAAACAGTGGCAAGTACGACGATCAATGCTAACGAGATATTGAAGGTAAATAAAATATCTAGGATGAAAGTTGGGATCGGCAATGTCATCATTGCTAACAGCAATAACAGTAGAACTGGTGTTCCCAACGCAGGTATTTGAGGGCGTTCTAATGTTTGTGAGATCGATTCAGCCATGGTGTCTTTTTGTTGGTGGACTGTTGAAGAAACGGGGCGGTAAAACTCCAAAGCGTCAATTATCCAACAGGTAATATCCTATGAGACCATAGGTGCAAGAATCACGCCGAACTGCTGGCGGTTTAGAAACAAATTTAAATGCTATTTGAGGGGGAGGAGGCGTGCTTGTATATAGAACAAAGACCGCACTGATGCAAGACGAATAAGTCTGGAGTGCACCACTCAGAATCGCAATTAACCGACTACGCAATCCTAAGCTTGGTAAAAAGCCAAGGAGCAAAAAAGGTAAAATGAAAACCAACAAGGGTATAGCGTACATAACGATAGATAGGCGCGGGCTCTAGACCAATAAACACCTTTTTTAAGCCCACGTAAATAGCAAAAAGTATAATAATGCCGACGAAGTAGCAAGCGATTCTCTTCCATATCAGTTCAGGGACGTGATATTCCAAATATTTATTGGCTATCACAGTTCCTACTAGAGCACCGGTTAACACCGCCGAAATACTGATGATAATTTGGTCAATATCAGGCGCGATCACAAGCAGTATTAGAGGAAAAGAGCTCGCTAGCAGCAATTGTCCTTTAAGTGTCTTGCTCCTAATCCAGTCGATAAAAGGTTGTTCAAACTTGATAAATAACATCAACATAATCAAACCAATAATATAACCGCCCAATAAGTCAGTAGGAAAATGAACCCCTAGATAAATTCTGGACAAAGGGACGAATATAACCATGATCAGGGCAATCCCCCACAACCATTTTTTCTTATAAAAATGACTCAAATAACCCCAAAAGATAACAGCTGTTTGGGTGTGGCCACTGGGTAGCCCTCCACCAACCGCATGTTCAATTTTTAACACTCTAGGGTCGTAATCGAACGGTCTTGGTTGTGCAAAGAGAAGCTTTGCGACGGCATTCACATAGGTATTTAATAACACTAAAATCAGTAATCTAACACCTACCCGTGGGCTAATGCACCAACTAATCAGGGGCAGTAGAAATAAGAAAAACAGCTCGCTACCAGTAAATGAAAAGGCTATAAAGGTGAGATCGAAGGTAGGACTGTAATGTTGAAACCCAAGAACAACGTCTATTCCCCAATCGAGTATTTCCTGCATACCGCTATTCTCTTGTTGTCATTGTAGGTTTGATGAGGTTAATTATTTTAACGCGTTCTAGTATCTAGAATGCTCTAGATGTTTTGACTAGAAGTTAGTTCGATTAGTTCCTCAAAATTATCACTGATTGAAAAATGCCGAACGTACATACAATTACTATTTAGGCGTATTTAAATTCTTCAGGAATCTCTATCTTGCCAAGCTTGTCGGGCCTAATCCCTTTTCCATCTTGGAAGGATTTCAATTGAAAAACAAATGCCAAGATCTGAGCCACGGATAGATACAACCCCTGTGGAACTTCGCCACCTATCTCTGTCGTATGATAAAGCGCCCTCGCTAAGGGCGGCAATTGCATAATATGCACGTCATTAGCCAAAGCAACTCTTTTAATCTGTAGCGCTATAATATCAGCACCTTTGGCGACCACTATTGGTGCGCCAGATTTCATTACATCATATTTTAGCGCTACTGAATAATGCTCAGGGTTAGTTACTACCACATCGGCCTCAGGTATTGCCTCCATCATTCTTTGTTGAGAAATTTCTCGTTGTTTTTGTCTTATTTTTCCTTTGATCTCAGGCCTTCCTTCCGTATCTTTGAATTCGTCTTTTACTTCCTGCTTAGACATTTTTAGTTCTTTTGCGTGATTCCAAATTTGATAAGGGACATCTATAATTGCGATTAGCAATAAAGACAGAGACAAAAGAAAAAAACTGCTGGCGACTATTTGCATTGCATCTAAGATACCTGTCCTTACATCTCCTTGGCCTAATTCTGCCAGGATGGGGAACGTATCTTTCATCACAAAATAGCCCACCACAAAAACGACACTGATTTTCGCCAGTGCTTTTATTAATTCAATCAGCGCATGTAGCCCGAACATACGTTTAAAGCCCTTGCCGACGGACATTCGATTCGCCTTTGGTGCAAGAGCTTTTGTACTGAAAGTTAATCCACCCAGTAACATTGGAGAAAACAGACCGATAACAAACAAAACCAAAAAGAAAGGTAAAAAAGCAATTCCTGCGTCAGAGAATAACTCACCAAGTGCTGACAACATCTGTTTATCGCTGAAAATATTTTTTCTATCGGGAGAAAAAGCTTTTTGAGCGATAGCGCCCAAATCACGCCCAAAGTCAGACGAGAAACTATATAAAGCGGCCGCTGCTGCCATAAGAAGCATTGCAGTAGTTAATTCTTTTGAGCGGGCGACTTGACCTTTTTCCCGTGCTTCTTTTAAGCGTTTGGGGGTCGCCGCTTCTTCGCGTTCACCAGCACTTTTTTCGGCCATTACCCACTCCTTGGTTTGGTTCTGGGCTACCTAACATTGTAATTTTACCAACGAGCATGCGAGACTACTTGCACGTGATAACTGAGCTTCAAAATGTGGTAAAAAGAATGAGAGAGTTAACCAAACTAGGATTAGCCCAGTTACCATAGTTAACGGAAAACCCACCGCGAAAACGTTGATTTGCGGCGCCGCTCTTGTCATTACGCCAAAGGAAATATTGACGATGAGCAATGATGCAATAGAAACGAGAGCCATCAGCAAGGCTGCCGCAAAAATCCAGCGTGCCCAGCGGACTAATTCGAAAAACATCTCAGTTACATTGTAGGAAGAACCTATGGGAAAGGAAGTAAAACTTTCCACCACTATTCTAATCATGACTAAGTGACCATCGACCGAGATAAACATCAACGTAGTTAACATTAAAAAAAACTGTCCAAGCGCAGGAACACTTGTACCGTTCGATGGGTCAACCAAAGATGCAAAACCCAAACCCGATTGCATTGCAGTAATTTGTGCACCAATGACAAATGTTTCAAGCATTAATCGAGAAACGAACCCTAGTGTGATCCCAATAAGCGTTTGCTCTACGATTAAAATGAAACTCTTTGCACTAAACAAATCCACTGAATCTGCTGCTGGTATCACAGGAACCACAACTACTGTAATGGCAAGTGCTAACAACAGTCTAAAACGGGCAGGAATATTTCTTGAACCCAACACACTTAAAGTCATCAAAAAACCGGACAATCTCGCAAAGGGCAAAATATAGAGAGCCATGCTTGCGAGTATCTGTTCAGCCTGAAAAGACATGTTTAGCCGATGAGCTCAGGAATGGAAAGATATAGCTCTGTCGTAAAACTGATGAGAGTAGCAAAAATCCAATTCGCTAAAAACATCATTGCTCCCAAAGTAACTAATAAGCGAGGTAAAAAAGAAAGTGTTTGTTCATTAATACTTGTAGCCGCCTGAAAAACAGCCACTAACAAGCCAATCAATAATCCCGGGACTACCACCGCAGATACTAGGAGAATAATGATATATAAGGCGCTTCTGAATACTTCGACAACAATTTCTGGGGTCATATTTTTCTCCCTTAATAACACACGTTAATTTATGTGAGGTCAAGCGCAAACTTTATAGTACTATGTTGCCCGGCAGACAAAGTAGCAAATATAAAAACGCCGTGGGAACTGGGTCAGGTAAAGCTATTTGCCAGCGTACCAACAACCAATGCCCAACCATCAATGAGGACAAACAACATTATCTTAAAAGGCAAAGATATTATTAATGGTGATAACATCATCATGCCCATCGCCATTAAAATACTAGCAATGACCAAATCTATAATCAGAAAAGGAATAAACAATAAAAACCCGATTTGAAAAGCAGTCTTCAGTTCACTAATAATAAATGCTGGTACCAGAACCGTAAAAGGTGGCATTTGATTTTGCTCCAGTGTTGGTGTACCGGAAAGATCCATAAACAACACAAGATCAGATTCTCTAATTTGGCCTAGCATGAAATCCGAAAAGGGTTCTTTTGCTTTTTCAAACGCTTGCAGCGAAGTAATACTTTCTTCCAAGTATGGTTGCACCGCTTCTTCATTTACGCGGTCGATTACGGGTCCCATAATAAATAAACTTAGGAACAAACTGAGCCCAATTAGGATTTGATTAGAGGGCGTTTGTTGCATTCCTAATGCTTGTCTTAGAATTGCAAAAACTACAGTTACCCGAATAAAAGAGGTCATCATCATGATGATGGCTGGAATAAAAGTAAGCAGTGTCATCAAACCTAAAACTTGCAGAGTTACGCTGTATTCTTGGTTTCCTGAGTCATTTGTTTCTACTGAAAGAATCGGGATCCCAGTTTCAGCGGACAGGCTAGTATTGAAAAACAATTGAGCGAGAGCGAGACATAACCAAATAAATATTTTATTTCTCATTCAGTGCTTTCCCGTGCGCTGCTAGTCGAAGATTTTTGTTTAGTTTTTGGATAGGTCAAAGTTGACATGATTTTTGAGAATGCTGAATGTTTATTTTTATTTTTACCCTTGCTCTTTATCGTAGAAAAGAACTTGGAGGTATTTATATCTCCTTGATTACTGAAGTCACTTGAGTCTAGTTCACCCAACTGATTGATCGTATGACCAGTTACTCCTATCAAAAATTGCTGCTGGCGGACTTGAATAATCATTAGTTTTTCTTTGTGGCCGATGATTTGTGTTTCTAACACTCGAATATTTTGACTCGCAATGTTAAAACCGGAAAACTTTTTGAACAAATACGCAAGTGAAAAAATCACTACAAGAATAGCCACAAGGCCACCGAGCATTGGAACAATACTATCGATAGGATCTAATGCCGCGACCGGCTTGTTTTTTTCGACGGCGTTTAGTCCAAATGAAATGAGGGTAACAAATACTGTACAACTGTTTTTAACAAGCAAGCTCTGAAAAAACATACGTTTCATAAAAGCGTCCTTGTGCTATTTTAGTTTTTGGATTCTTTCATGAGGACTCATGACATCGGTTAATCGGATCCCATATTTTTCATTAATAACCACAACTTCACCGTGCGCGATTAGCGTGCCATTGACCATAACATCTAACGATTCCCCGGCGAGTCGATCTAATTCAACAACCGATCCTTGGGTTAACTGAAGTAAATTCCTGATAGGGATTCTAGTGCTACCAACTTCCATAGAGAGAGTGACGGGAATGTCGAGTATGACATCGAGATTTTCGCTATCAAGCGGTTTAGTAGAATTCGCATCTTCAGTCAATTTATCCGGCGTTACTGCTGCAGCTTCAGCGGTTTCCTGCTCGTTCATGGCCTCCGCCCAATCATCACCGGCATCATCATTTTTTTCAGTCTCATCAGACATTTTTTAATCCTCTAGCATGGCGCGCATAATATGCTCACGCGAAATTTCTTCACTTACTTTAACTGCAATAAATCCGTTCGATTGACCGTAGCTCGCTCTAAAACAAGGCATTCCTTCAGCCTTAATGACAACATGTTCGGGCATCTCAAAAGGGATGATATCGCCTTCTTTAAAATCCAATACATCTTGCAAACTGACTTGGGACTGGCCTAGGCTTGCGGTTAATTCTACTTCTGCGGTAAAAACTTCCTCTTTTAATACGTCGGACCAGCGATCATCTCCTTCCATTGAATCACTTTGTATACCGGCATCAAGTTTTTCCCTAATCGGTTCTAACATTGAGTAAGGCATTGTGACGTGAAAGGCTCCCCCTCCGCCGTCTAATTCAATATTAAAGCTACAAACACAGACAACTTCACTCGGACTCACAATAGTCGCCAACGCTGGATTTACTTCTGAATCTATATATTCGAAATCAACATTTAGAACCGGAGTCCAAGCCTCTTTAAGATCAATAAAAGCCTGATCAAGCAGTAGTTGAATGATACGACGCTCGGTTGGGGTAAATTCTCGCCCCTCAATTTTCGTATGGAATCGGCCATCGCCACCAAAAAAATTATCCACTAAAATGAAAACTAATTTAGCTTCCAAAGTAAACAAAGCTGTTCCGCGGAGAGGTCTAATTTTTACCATATTCAAACTAGTGGGTACAAACAAACCATGAATGTACTCACTAAATTTGATCATCTGTATGCCGGTAACTGAAACTTCTGCACTTCGGCGCATCATATTAAAAAGGCTTATTCGCATATGTCTCGCGAATCTTTCGTTGACCATTTCAAGCGAGGGCATTCTGCCTCGCACGATTCTGTCTTGAGAGGAAAAATCGTAGTTACGCGCTTCGCCAGGATTAAGAGAATCTTCCTCAACATCGACATCTCCATCATCCACCCCGTGAAGGAGTGCATCTATTTCATCTTGGCTCAATAAGTCTGACATGCGTTCTCTTTTTTACGTGCTACTGCTTGCGCTACTGCATAACAAAACTGACAAATAAAACTCGTTCTACGGTGGGGTCGTCGACCAAATTAGTCATTGATTTCCTCACCGTTTCTAGTGCTTCTTGCTGTAGTTTAATTCTTCCCTCTGGAGTCTTGAGTTCATCTGCATTTTTTTGACTCACCAACATCAGAACGTCATTTTTTAGCTGCGGCATATGCAGTCTAACATTATCCTTAGCTTTATCTGAGCGCACCATAAATGACATTTTGACTTGTACTGTTCTACTCTTTTTCGACCCTGGTAAATTTGCAGTTATAGCGTTAGGCACTCCAACATAAATGGCAGGACCTAATTCTTCTACCACTTCTTCTTCGGACGTCTCATCAGCAGCTGGTTCATCTTCTCCACCGAGTAAGAAAAAAGCAGCCGCTCCGCCGCCAATTAAAACTACTGCGGCAATAATAATGATGAGTTTTTTACTTCCTCCTTTTTCATTTTCGTCTTCCCCGTCCTCTACATCTAATTCTAAATCTTGGTCATCGTCAGCCATTAGTTTCTCCAATTTGAAGGTTGAAATTTAGATTCATTACTAGTGGATACGCGTAAAAGTGAACGGTGAACTTTATAGTCCGTTTTTCTAAGTCGTTCCACTAGTCATTAGTATGGCTAATCATAGCCCATCTTGCTCTAAACTCCTTTGCTAAGGATTAAGTGGCTGTTGTTGACGATTGTTAATGCAAGCTAAACCCAATCAATTACTTTGTATAATAGCTAATGCAATAGTTATACCAGAGGGGTATAAGTCAATATGCTGTTATATAACAATGACTTAAATACTATAGATGTGAATTGAATATTAGAAGCGGCATTTAATTGGCACTCATTGCCGTTCGAGTCGAATTTCTGACGTCAGAACATGAGAATGAGACACTCATTTTTGGTCAGGCATAGGTATCCAACAGGCCAATTGTTTTAACTGTGGAATCATTGTGTAGCGGATCTTCTGGTTCAGCGAAAGCCAAAGAATGAGATTTGGCGGAACCTTCTTTTTCATCAGAATTAGCTTCTCGGTGCTCAACTAGAGTCTCCCCCAACTGGATGCCTTGTTGCTCTAACATTTCTTTAAGTTTAGACAAACTATCTTCGATCATTTCCTTGGTTTGGGGATTACTCACTTGGAAGAGAATGTGAGTCTCACCTCGATGGGATTGTAATTTGACGCTTAGAGGTCCTAGTTCCGGTGGATCCATTAAGATCTCAGCGCTAGTCAACGCCTGCGAGTAAATCCACTGAATTCGATTGGCTAAATTGGGAGAAAAATCGCCACGGAGTGATAATCCCTGCTGTAAAAGACCATTGGCATTTTGTTCAACCTGTACACTTGCAATGTTCTGTTGCAGAACAGGCTGGCCAGTTAAACTTTGCAAATTTATATTTTGAGTTATTAGTGGCTGGCTAACATCTTGGCTAATAATTAAAGGATTACCCAACGGTTGGGTTGTTTTACCATAAACACCATTTGATTCTATGTTACTGGTCAAATTTTTAATCAGCTGAGCGGTTAACTTTTTGTTAGGATTTAATTCAAATTTATCCACTAGCAGTGGCTTTTTTTCTACTGGGCTTTTTATGTCGGTGATTTTATCGCTCGCTAGAATTTGCTCACGTGATTCAATGGACGCTACAAATTGAGATGTGATTTTGGTTTTTGTTAAAGAACCAACTGGCAGGCTTTCAATTTCCAACTTTTTGTCTAGGTCAGTATTTACTGCAACCAATGAATGCTTGATTGGTTCCAAACTAGCTAAATTATTCGACTTGTCGTTGGATAAACCAGTGGCGGGACGCAAAGTTATCGGAACCTGCCTGATATTAATTGGTGGCTGGGAAATCGGGGAGTCCAGACCTTCCTCTACAGAAGTTCCCGAAATCGCAATTGGAATATTGTTACCTATCTCGCTAATCACACCTATTGAAGAAGTGCTAGCATCATCGGATTCCATGACCGGCGTTTGACCGAAAATATCGCTTCCATAGTGCCTATCAATAGTAAACCCAATTAAGCGAGAGTCTTGTTTTGTTCCTGTATTATCGAAAGAAATCCCAGACTCGATATTTGGCTGAGGTCTAGTAGATACCGTTTTGGCTAAAGTTTCGACACCCGCCGACTGCTCTATATCTAGACTGATGATTTCTATCTGCACCAGTTTTTCAACTTTAAGGTTTTCGTTGGTGATAATCGGCTGAACTTCTCCTGGTACTATCTGATTTGAAATTTCCGGAAGTAAACTAGTCGGATCCAAGCTTATAAGCGGCAAATTATTGCCTTCCTGAATAACCGGTTCTACTCCGTTTTGTTGAACATTAGATAGTAATTCAGAAAATTTCAGCCCTTGCGGGGTTAGATGATGATTCTGTGGATTGCTATTATTAAGCAAGGAATCAGTCACACTGAGATCTGCATTATCCTGTATATGTGCGTCTTTGCTGCCCTTCGGAGCAATGATACTGGGCGATTGCTCAATTAAAAAATCTGTTGATAAAATAGACATCCGATCAAACCTCTATACAAATATTGCTACAACCTTCACACCTAAATAGCCAATCTAACTTGTTTAGCTCACTCAGTGATTCAGGTAATTAATTATCTATATAGCAAATCTAGTGCCAGAGATTATAGGAATTTATCAGTCAGAGCTTTACGCGTGCTCAGAAATAGCTCGTTTATTCGATCGAGGACAAAATCTTCGCCAGTCAAATTATTTACTCTGGCAAGACTTTCAATTTTAGCAAAGTAATCAGCGAGTTCAGTTGCCCCCAGATTCCTACTGCTACCTTTTAAGTTATGCGCTAGTTTGTAGATAGCGTCCTGCTCTGCGGCAAGCTTCATATTTAACAAGGAATGAATTTTGCTAGCGCTGTCGGTAAAGTACGAATCTACCAGCATAGCCATATCATCTCCCATAACGTCGGACAATTCATCCAGTAATACTAAATCTAATTGAACCGTCATAATTGAACCCCCGTATTGAAGAACTTTTCGCTTATACCCATCCCACCACAAAACACTGAAGCAACACTGCATCACTCTGGCAATTCGTTGTTATCCCAAAGGTAAGTAGCCTCAACTTCCGTCCCTTTCTCGTTATAAATAACACTGTCACAAAGATTAAAGATCAAGGGTAATCCACGCCCACTGTATGCCGTGTTGTCTTTTTGAGAAATATTACTCACATCAAACCCTGCACCAGTATCTTTTACTTTAAAGATAAGCCGACCTCCATTGTCGGTAGGCTGATGGTCAACGGACATAGTAACAAACCCGTCTTGAATATTATTTAAGCGCTCTGTTCTCAACTCATAGTACTGAGTGAAGCCTTCCCTACCATCTTTGATTTTTGAATCTAAACCGAGCACACCATGATCGAGCGCATTGTTGTACAACTCACTTAAAAGGGTAAATATTCTAGCTCTATGCGAATTAAGCTCGTTGCAAGAAAGTAGTGTTTGCAAAAAGAAAGGGACGGGATCGAAACTCGCTAAGGAAGAACGACGAAGTTTTAAACTGAGCGCCGAGTCAAAAATTCCAGACCTGGCCGATGCACTGGCCAATTTTGACTGTTCGCCCTTAATTTTTTCAGGTGGCAAGGTGACTTCAACAAGACTAAGATCATCAGATTGTTCAGAGGAACCACAAAACATTTCTACCTCTGCTATCAAACCGTCACAAATATTATCCGAACTGATATTATTTTGAATATAATCGATGATTCTTGGCTCGCCAAACATTGCCTGATTAGGATCTTCAGCTTCCATAATACCATCGGTCGCAGCGATAATTTTGTGCCGCACAGAAAAATGAAATGATTGACATTCAATACTAAAAGATTTGGGAGAAAGAATACCCACGGCCAGATGCGTTGATTCGATGCGAGTGAGGGTATTAGTTTTAGTATCCACCAGAAAGCAGTCCGGCGAACCTGCACTCCAAATAGTCATTCTTTGTGCCACTGGATCCAAATCAAATATAATCACGCAACAAAAAACGCCTACCGGTAGGACGTCGTGCAGCTTTTTGTTCATTTCCGTCATCATATCCGGAATGGAAAAGCCTTTATTACTCATACCATAAAAGATTTCTGACGCAGGCATTGAGCCGATTGCCGCCGGTAATCCATGCCCGGTAAAATCCGCCAGCATGAATCGCATGCTTCCATTGTGTAGATGGGTGGAAAGCATTAAATCACCGTTGAAGATAGACATTGGTGACAAATGGTAGTTAATATTGTTTTCTTCGAGGCAACCTTTATGCACAATATTATCAAAGATTACCTTGGCGGCTTCTTGCTCTTGCAACAAATGCTGGTTGTAAATCTGGATTTCTTGTTGTTGTTGGTTGACTGTGGCATAGAGATCCAAAATACGCCCAAAAGCTTCTACTTTTGCTTTAATAATTACTTTGTTGATAGGCTTTGAAACAAAATCATCTCCACCAACATCGATACATTTCGCCAGATCTTCTGCACCGGTTAGTGAGGTAAGGAATATGATTGGAACCCAGGGATTTGTTTCGTCTCGCTTTATCGATTGCGCCACCTGATAGCCATCAAGCTCCGGCATTAAAACATCGAGAAAAACCAGCTGCGGACGATGTTCTTCAAAAAGTTGAATTGCTTGACTGCCATCTTCTGCTTGGATAACTTCATGCTCGAAGTTTTCTAAAATCCTAGAAAGGATTAGGCGCTCGATTTTGTTATCGTCGGCGATTAGAATTTTCAAAACAGCTCGCCTGACAGATTATGGAATTTTGAACAGTTGCTCGAAATTAGAAATTGTTAGGATTTTTCTAATGTCATCGGTACAACCTTGTAACGTGATATTGGAAGAATCACCACCGGAATGATCTCTGAGCAACAATAACATGCCCAGCGCTGAGCTATCGAGATAATCCGTTCGACTCAAATCAACTGAAATTTGCGCGGGGACCGGCGAGATCGACTCATAAGAGCTGCGAAAGGACTGGTGCGCGCTAAAATCAAATCTTCCATCAATAGATATGTTAAGTGATTTACCGTCTGCAGAAGTAACAGATGTTACCGCCATAATTCTCTCCTCAAATGCACTATGCCACTTTGAATGTGTAATATGCTTAGACTGAATAATCTTAAGCATAGTCGAATTCACAGAGTTCAACTGTTTTTTTATAATGTTTTTTAGTTTTGCACAATTTTGCCGAGATCAACTAATGACCAGTCAGAGCAACGCATATGATGCGTCCTTTGTTTTACAAAGAAGTGTCGAGCGGACTAGAGTTGTTTGTTTCTTAAAAATGCCTGAGTGGACAATTCATCTGTTTGATTGGCTTCCTGTTTTGCTTGAGCGCGTACTTCCTTATTTTTCATATTTTTGATGACCTTACTGATTACGCTAGCACGGCTATTATCGGTCTTCCAGTTTAGTTGACTTTGCGAAACATTTTTCTCACTTTGAGAAACGATGCTGTTTTGATGCTCAATGGCTGTATCTAGTTTGCTGAGAAAACCGTGATATTGTTGAAGTTTCTCGCCACTCATCCCCTGTTGGGTTTGTACCGCCATATTATCCATATATTCAATTCGATAATCAGTCAATTGGGTGAGTTTATCGATTTGCTGCGAACGGTTCTCGACAGATTTACCAAGGTTTTGAGCCGCAGTTTTTTCTTTGTTATCAGCAAGCTTCTTAATCGGTTTTAACCGCTGTGATGGATTCATCTTAGAAAGGCTGTCCTATAAGTTTAGAGTTTTGAAAAGAAAAATCTATTTTTTGCTTTACTAACCTGAACTTGGGGTGACTCTTCAGCTCAGTTAAGCTTAGTCTTTATGTCGTTGATTAACAAGCTTATTTTCTTAACGGTTTTCCCTAACGTTTTGCTTTAAGCTTCGCTCATCATTTCACGAAGCTGATTAATACTGTCGTCCATAGTCACCTTTTCATCCATTTTTTGGCAGAGAAATGAACGGATAGTCGGCATACTAGCAATGGCATCGTCTATGAGAGGATCACTCCCTTTTTGATAAGCTCCGACGGTGATCAGATCTTTGTTTTGTTGATAACTCGAATAAAGGTATTTAAGTTGGCTGATTGCTTCACGGTGCTCCTCGCTGGTTATTTGGTTAATCACCCGACTTACGGAACCTTCAATATCAATTGCTGGATAATGACCCGAATCCGAGAGCTCTCGTGATAAAACCACATGACCATCTAAGATTGCTCTTGCAGCGTCCACTATAGGATCTTGTTGATCATCCCCTTCCGCCAAAACAGTATAAAACGCAGTTATGGAGCCACCACCTTCATTGCCGTT
>Ga0256847_1000574_pt1 | contig 22463 bp, 18 predicted proteins | sample TeddybearmetaG_FD_189099 | JGI IMG/M metagenome (GOLD analysis project Ga0256847, IMG submission 189099) | Hydrothermal vent microbial communities from East Pacific Rise, Pacific Ocean - Teddybear | ecosystem: Environmental > Aquatic > Marine > Hydrothermal vents | place: Pacific Ocean: East... | reverse complement strand
CGGCGTAGGCGTTGGCGGCGGCGTTGGCGGCGTTGGTGGCGTTGGTGGCGTAGGCGGCGGCGTTAGAGGCGTCTCCTGTGAAAATAACGTACTCAAGAATATCAAACACTCTGACAACAGAAAGAAGATGCTGTTTGCGTTGAAATTTCTGCCAGTAGTTAAAATGACCCGCATACCCTAAGGCGGGTAGTGCTCTTAAGGCACACCGGTAAGCAAATAATACACAATATTCTTGTGTTTTATCCTGTAGTGCTTGTTGTATCTTGTGTTGACTAAATTCCATATATCCCTCCCTAAACCGATGTTAACAAGCGGATTGTACAAGATTCCATACCTCGCAGCGATACAAATTGAAGGCCTCAATGCACCCAAACGACGCTGGTTAAAACCAACCAAAATTGTTACGCTGCTGGCACCCATCCACAGCTCATAGATCATGCCATGTTGACCAACATTACCATCTCCAATTATCGCTCGATTAAAAATGCCAGCATGCCTTTGTCGCCTTTTACGTTACTCATTGGTGCCAATGGGGCGGGTAAATCAAATTTCCTACGGTTTTTGTCCGATATTTCCGGCGTTACTGCGCAGACATTATCTGAATTTCATACCCAGAACCGACACGTGAATTACCTGGGCAATACCCCAACCCATAACCTGGATACCTCAACAGAAAGCTTGCATTTTTTCCCCACCCCGGAAACCGAGTATGACCCCAAACTCACTCACCACCGGATTGATGCGATGGATACCCGGCCTTTAATCGAATTCAAAACGGTTCTAGAGGCCAAAATTTATACCCTACAACCGGATCGCCTGAAACAAACCGAAGCTTTAACCACTGATCCATGGGTGCAAGCGGATGGGTCGGGTACGATCACGGTGTTAGATGCACTCAAAACGGGGGATCGAGAGGATTTATTCGACCTCATCGAAGCAACATTCAAAACGTATATCCCTGACATCGAAAAACTCAGCTTTGTGACCAAAGACACCGGCAAATACCTGCAAGTTCGAGACAAACACCTGGATACTCTGGTGCCTTTCAGCCAGCTTTCGGATGGCACCAGTTTGGTGCTAATGATGTTAACTTTGATCTACCAGCCACACCCACCGGCACTCATCTGTATTGAAGACATTGATCACGGCTTACACCCAAGATTGTTTGATAAGATCATCCAGCTCTGTTTCGATATCACCAGTAACGACTCTAAGGCACCGCAAATCATCGCGACCACACACAACCCTTACGTGGTTGACCGCTTTAAAGACCATGAATCCGCAGTGTTGATGGTCGAAAAAATACAAGGTTGTACGCATTTCACGACGTTAGCTGAAAAAATTCAGCATCTTGACCCAGGTGAAGACCCACTCGGTGCATTGTGGTATTCAGGTATGGCGGATGCGTGTGATGTCAGCCAGTTTTGCAAACTTCGAGCAACAGGTGCGTACCGCGTTATCTGAATAATGCGGTATGGACTAGATTAAAAACTTCCTACCAATAAATTCACTTTATTAATTACCAAAAACTGAAGACACAGGATAATTTTGCTATACTTTTGCTAGTAACACACTCGGCCGTGTTGCTAACACCATGATTAATAAACTATTATAAAAAAATATATATCAAACAAATAACACTGTCTGACGTTACACGCTGGGAATTACAAGGGCTGAATACATGCTGGAATCCAGAATTTTGATTGTCGACGACAATAAACGTATTCATGAAGCCTTTAGAGACATCTTTACCCAGCCCAACCAATCGTTAAGTGATGATTTATTGCGTTTGGTTAATCAACCTGCGGATGAAGCAGAAGACTGCGCGCCGCCTGCACAAGTTCAGTACCATTTAGAGTTTGCTTTTCAAGGGCAAGAAGCTTTGTCTAAGGTGGCTTTGGCGGAGCAGGAGCAGCGGCCTTATGCCTTGGTTTTTATGGATGTGCGCATGCCACCGGGTTGGGATGGGATTAAAACCATTAATGAAATTTGGGGTCAATTTCCCGATGTGCAAATGGTCATCTGTACCGCGTATACGGATTATTCCTGGGAACAATTACAGGAAAAATTGGGCGCGAATGAGCATATTTTCTTTTTACGCAAACCGTTTGATGCCATCAGTGTGCGCCAAATTGCCTTAACATTAAGCCGTCAATGGTCGTTATCTCAACGTTTGAAACATTATATTAATACCCTGGAAGAACGTGTTGAGCAAAGAACCACGAGTTTGCAACATGCGCGTGCTGAAGCGGAGCGGGCGAACCAAGCCAAATCCCAATTTTTGGCCAATATGAGCCATGAATTAAGAACCCCAATGAATGGCATTATCGGGTATACCGAAATTTTAGAAAAAGAACCCAGTGCCAGTGTCGCCGTGCTTGAAAATGTGGGGATTATTCGGCAATGCTCCGAGGAGTTGCTGCAACTGATCAACAGCGCTTTGGATATGAATAAATTAGAAGCCGGTTCCATGGGCATTGAAATGCAGGATTTTTGTTTGCGCAGCATGCTGGAAAGCGCACAACTGATCTGCTTACCCTTGGCCCGAAAAAAAGGCTTAATGTTACACACGGAGGTTGCCGAGCATGTGTCCACTTGGGTCAAAGGGGATAAGGTTAAAATCAAAGAAGTCATGATTAACTTGCTTGGGAATGCGGTTAAATTTACCCACAGTGGCACCATCAATGTGCAAGTGTCTAACGGTGCGCAAGGCATTGTGTTTTCAGTGCGAGATACCGGGGTTGGCATCCCTGGGGATGAGCTGGAAATGATCTTTCACCCGTTCCACCAAACCCAATACGCACATAAAGAAGAAGGCACTGGGCTGGGTTTGTCCATCTGTCGCAGCTTGGTTGCGCTGCTCGGTGGCACACTCCAAGTCACCAGTACGCCCGGTTCTGGTAGTCATTTTTATTTTGAATTACCGTTGGCTGCGGCCACCACCCCGGAAATTGATGATCAATTTGAACTGGAAATTACCGGCATAGCCGACCCGCAAACGTGGCGTATTTTGATTGTGGATGATACCGCGATTAATCGCAATTTACTCACGCAGTTATTGTCATCCATTGGGTTTACCACGCAAGCCTTGGATGGCGGCGAGCACGTGCTTGAAGCGGTCGCCAGTTTTGCCCCCGACTTGGTTTTGATGGACATTAAAATGCCCAATATGGATGGCTTGGAAGCTTGCCGCCAGATCAAAGCGGTGTCCCCACAGTTACCCATTATTGCGAATACGGTGAGCATTGCACGCCAAACCCATGTGACGGATTGCGCCTGTTTTGATGATTTTTTGAGCAAACCCATACGCGGTGAAGAATTGTACCGCTTAATGGCCAAATTTATTCCGGTGCGTTATACCTACCGAGAAAAAGGTGGCAGTGATGACCCACAAAAAATTGACCCAGACATGGTGCAAAAAGCGTTAACCACATTGACCCATAGCCAGGTTCAGTCGCTGAAAACCTTGATTGCACAAGGCAAGATTATTAAGCTGCAACATTTTTCTGAAACCTTGATGCAAAACCCGGATACGGTGACCCTGGGGCAAGCCATTCGGGCCTTATCGGAAACCTTTAATTTAGACAAACTACAGGAGATTGCCAATGTGTTGGATGGGACGCGTGGATGAAAACAGAACCCAGACCATTGTGACTGCGTGTTAGCCATGGGGGAGACAAACTCGAAGGATATCCCGGAACCGGAATTTACGGTTTTCATTATTGATGATACACGCATCAATATTGATTTGTTGGTGGGTATTTTTAGAGATGACTATGACATTATGGTGGCGAAAAATGGCCGGGATGCACTTAAGCGCGTGGCCATCGGTAAGCCGGATATCATTTTGTTGGATATTATGATGCCGGATATGGATGGGTATGAAGTCTGCCGTTGCATCAAAGCCAATCCAGACACCGCCAACATCCCGATTATTTTTATTTCAGCGATGAATGAAGCGGCGGATAAAACCAAGGGTTTTTCACTCGGGGCGGTGGATTATATTACAAAGCCGTTTAACGCCACCGAAGTGAAAGCCAGAATACAAACCCACCTGGCTTTTTCCCGCATGCGGGTGGCCTTAGAGGAAAAATCCTGCGCTTTAGAAGACAGCATCAAGCATTTAAAAAAGACCCAAACCCAACTGGTGGAGTCCGAGAAAATGGCGGCACTGGGCACCTTGGTTGCCGGGGTGGCGCATGAAATCAACACGCCTTTGGGCAATAACATTATGCTCATCACGAGTTTGTTGGATGTGCTGGATAGCTGTAAAAAACGTGTGGCCAGCAAACAATTAACCAAATCGGATTTGACCGAATTTCTGGATATGTTTGAACAGCATGCGACGATGGCGTTAGAAGCCTCTAACCGCATTGTGAAATTGATTTTCAGTTTTAAAAAAGTCTCGGTGGGTTTCAGTGATCAAGCTGGCCATTTTAATGTGCGCCAGGCCATCGAAGATACGGTTTTGGTGCTGCAAGATCAGTTGAATATGGGCCATCACCAGGTCGAGATTGAAGGCGGTGAGGTGGTGGTGAATAGTTTCTGTGAGGACTTCCAAAGCATTATCTCCACCCTCATCAGTAATGCCATTGAGCATGGTTTTCGGGGGTTGCGCAATCGCCGCATCCGCATTGTGTGTGAGTTTGATCAAGAGTGCTTAAAAATGACTTGTGCGGATAATGGCGTGGGGATTCAAGCACAGGATGTTGAACAATTATTTGAGCCTTTTTTTACCACCCAACGCAGTACCATGACCGGGTTGGGCTTACATATTGTGTTCAATCTGATTTCACATAATTTTAAAGGCAGTATCACTTGTCATAGTGTGGTGGATGAAGGCACACAATTTGTGCTGGAGCTGCCGATGCGATCCACCCAGTAACCGCCATGCACCGGGTGTCTCGGTGCGTGGCGGGATGCGTTATGGCTGTGTTTTCAAGTGTTGGCCAATTTGCTTGGCGAAGGCGCCACCATCATGCATATCCCAGTTGATTGACCACGTCATGACGCCTCGAAAACTCGGGTAAACATCCCCGGCATCCAGCGTGGCGCAATGTGTGCCGGTGGTAATGCAGTCAACCGCATGTTTAATGTCCGTTAAACTCGCATGGCCAGAGCCGGCAGCCGCCGGGCCTGAAGGTAAACCTAAGGCCACTTGATCCGCTCTGAGTGGTTCAAAGAAACCGGCGCTGCCACCAGCCAAAGGGAAACCTTGAATCAGCATGCGGGCGGAAGCGACCATCATATCCACTGAGCCTGCTGCATAAGGTGTACCCTGATAAGGCGTGGACAAGCCACCATTGTTGTATAACTGCACATGTAAGAGATCCAATTCATCCCGCACACCATCAATCAAAGGCAAATAAGCGCCCCAAATACCGGAATACGCAATATACCCACCTTGGACATAAGGGTGTTCCGGTGCCATGGATAAATAGAAGTCGGGATAGGCGTCGTCGAGCTGTTTAACCGCTTCAATTAGGTAGTCAATCACTGGGGCACCGTGGGACACATTGGCCCCGCTTTCTAAATCAATGTCGATGCCATCAAAGCCATATTCATCCAGGATGGCGGCGGTACTGTTCACAAAGTTGGCCAGATTGGTGTCGTTATTTAAGGTCACGGTGCCGTTTTGTCCACCAAAAGAGAGCACGACAATTTTACCTTGGGCTTGTTTCGCCGCAATATCCGCAATGAATTGCGCTTTATTCAAACCCGCATCTAAATGAAAAGCCACGCTGCCATTGCCTGCATCGTCGGCAAAAGCGACCACGATCACATCCCACGTGTCGGGCACATCGGCAATCCGGTACAAACCACTGCCATTATTAAAGTTGTGCCAATAACCCACGAGTGCATGTTCGGGTAGAGCGCTGTCGACGGCGTTATTATCGGTGTTGTCGCCCGTATTGCCAGTATCACCCGTATCATCTGTGCCACCAGGGGTGTCGTCTGGATTGGGCGCATCACCCTCACACGCTGGCAACTGACGCCAAGCCGATTGCCAATATAACCCGGTGCCGGGTGCATAAGCCCAAGCCCCGCTGGAAGAGCACCAACCGCCGATTTTACACTCAAAAATTGAGCCAGCCTGTGCGACTTGGTCGCCATTGGCATAGGGTTCGCCACTGATGTAACTCGGTGCATCGCAGCTAGCCGTCGCGTCGTCCTCTGTATTGCCGGTGTCATCTGTTGGTGGGGTTTCGGTGTCATCGGGTGTGTTGGTGTCCGTGTTGTTGTCTGAGCCATCACAGGCACCGGTTAATTGCCAAACATCATATGCTCCGGCGTGTTCTGCGGGGCTTTGGCCTCGCGTCCACCATTTTGCGGTATACGCGTTAGACTGATGCTGCACCTGAGCACTGCCCAAATACGTGCCAGTACGCTGCCAGGCTGGTGTATCGGTGCACTCAACGGCATAACTATTGATTGAACCCAGACTCATACCAATGGCGGTGGCTAACAAGCATGTTTTTTTCATTTGGCTGCTCTCCTGTTTGTGTATCAGTACTATCGCAGAATCTGTTATACCAAGTCTATCCCATAAACAGGCTATGCTGCTTACAGCACTGGCATAAAATCAACCAAGAGGCGAGGGCATGAATATATTGATCACAGGGGGGACGGGGTTTATTGGTCGCCGGTTAATTGATCAGCAGTTATCTGAAGGGCACCAAGTGTTTGTGCTGACGCGATCCATCCCCGCCGCGCAGGCAAGTTTACCGTCACCGGTGACGTGTATCGACACGTTGAGCGCGATTGCGGATGACACGCCGATTGATCAGATCATTAATTTGGCCGGTGAGCCTTTGATTGGAAAACGCTGGAATCACGCGTCAAAAGCCTTATTTATTGAAAGCCGCGTGAGCACAACCCAAGCCTTAATTGATTTTATTGCGCGCCGCCCACACAAACCCGCTGTTTTGGTCAGTGCTTCAGCCATTGGATACTATGGGGATCGCGGGGCAGACACGTTAACCGAAAGCAGTTCCCCTGGGCAAGAGTATACCGCCGATTTGTGTTTACAGTGGGAGCAAGCGGCAGAACAAGCGACACAACATGGCGTGCGGGTGTGTTTGTTGAGAATTGGCGTCACCCTGGGGGCGGATGATGGCCCTTTTGTGGCCATGGCCAGGCCATTTAAATGGGGGGTTGGTGGGCGTTTGGGGCATGGCCATCAGTGGCTTTCATGGATTCATGTGGATGATCTGGTGGGGTTGATTGGGCATTTATTACAGCAGGATAGTTTGCATGGTGTGTTTAATGGCACCGCGCCGCAGCCAGTGAGCAACCGGACATTAACCGCAACTTTGGGTAAACAGCTACATCGTCCTGCATTTTGGATTGTGCCGGGGTTTGTCTTACGCTTGGTTTTGGGGGGATTTGCACACATTTTGCTGACCGGGCAAAAAGTTCTGCCTAAAAAAGCCTTAGATAGTGGTTTTGTCTATCGTTATGCAACGCTTGATGAGGCCATCAAAGCGTTATTGAAGGGTTAATTAGATTAGATGGGGTGTGAAAAGGTCGCCGCCTATTTGGTCTGTCTTGAAATAGAGCTTTATCCTTTCTATACTGATAACATAAGAGTGTTTTTTGAGGTCATAAGCGCCAGTGGAATCTATTCTAAAAAATGATCATGCGAAGTTAAAAAACGCCATGATGTTTGTTAAATCCTATGAAGAGAAGCTTGCCTTACTGAATGCTTGGTGGGGCAAAATTACGCTGATTGGGAAGATTAACAGCCATAATGTCGCGGGCACCATTTTGGATGACATGGAGATCACGAAAAAGGAATTTGGCAAACTTCAGAAAAATTTAATTGAAAACTTGTTATTTGAGCATTTGCAAAAACTCTCTCATGAGGATGGCTCTAAAGCGCAAGTTGTGATTGATATTTTAATCCGTAATTTATTTGAACGCACCGCCGATGTTGGGTTTTTAGCCACCGATGATGATATTCGGGGGTTTTTGTTAAACCCAAACCCCGCAGAAGCAGACCTTGTGTTTATGCAGGCTCGCTTACAAGAATACGTCAAAAAATACAGTGTGTACGATGAAATACTCTTGCTTGATACCGATGGCTCTGTGCGTTTACATTTGGATGCAAGCAACGCCGTAAAAAACCCGAAAGATGCGCTGATTGAAGCCACGTTAACCACCTCTGATGATTATGTTGAAACATTTAGACATTCAGATCTACAGCCGAATAAACGTCACTCGCTGATTTATTCTTGTAAAATCACGCAAAAAAATAAGATCGGCGCGAAAGTGCTGGGGGTCTTATGTTTGTGTTTTCGGTTTGATGATGAGCTGACGGGGATTTTTGCCAATTTGTTACCGCCGGATGACCCCAGGATTTTGGCCATACTGGATCAACATGGGCGCGTCATTGCCAGCAGTGATGAATGCAGTATTGCGTTGAAAGCGACGTTTAATGCGGAAAAATCACCGAGAATACAGTCCATTGGTGGGGTGGATTATCTGGTGCACAAGCAAAAGACCAATGGATACCAAGGTTTTTATGGGTTGGGTTGGTCAGGGCAAGTTTTCTCCCCCATGCGGGAAACGTTTTCAAATCACACCGAAAAAAATGTGACAGAAGTCGATTCAGACTTGATACAAGACTCCAAAGCTTTCTCTAAGGCTTTAAAAGAGATTCGGCGTGTGTCCACCAATATTAACGATGATCTTAGCCTAGTGGTGCTTAACGGCAAGATTACTGCCGCCAGAAAAGAAGCCAAAGAGTTTATGCCGGTGTTGGAGGCAATTAAAAATATTGGGGAAGACATCGCCAATATTTTTTCGATTTCTATTAATAGTTTGCAAAATGTGGTGATTGGTTCGCGCTTAAATGAAGTCGAATTTATGGCCTCATTGGCCGTTGATATCATGGATCGGAACCTCTATGAACGTGCCAATGACTGTCGCTGGTGGGCGTTGACCTCGGCTTTTCGGCGTATCTTGGCTGAAGATACCATCAGCCCGGAAGCGGCGCAGGATATGTCGGATATTTTGCAGTACATTAACGACTTGTATACCGTGTATACCAACCTGTATGTCTACGATGTGCAGGGCAAGATATTGGCGGTTTCCAATGCCGACGCGCAAGCCCTGGTTGGCCAAGTGCTGGATGACAAAAGTGGGGCCAGCATCGCTTTGCATCTCACCGATGCGCAAAAATACGTCGTCTCCCCCTTTGCTAAAACCGTGCTATACGGCGATAAACCAACGTATCTGTATAACGCCTCGATTACCTCGATGGGGGCGTCTACTCGGTGTGTGGGGGGGATTGGTTTGGTGTTTGACAGTGAACCTGAATTTCAAGCCATCTTGAGTGACATCTTGCCGAAAAATAAAGACCAAACGTTTTGTGATGCGTGTTTTGATGTGTTTACCGACCGCAGCAAAAACATCCTGTCGTATTTCCATGGGGGGTTGGCGATTGGCGGCCAGTTAGCTTTAGACGATAAGTTTTTTGTGGTCAAGAATGGCGAGAGTTTATCGGAAATTGTGGCTTATGGCGGCCAGCATTATATGTTGGGGGTTTCCGCATCGAATGGATATCGGGAATACAAAACCACGGGGGATTATCAAAATGATGTCCTCGCTTTTGTGTTTATCCCGCTGTAATTTTCCCCCCCTTAATCCTCTTGTTTCATAGCGCTTCTGTTTTCAAACTCCCAGTCAAAAATTGATCATATAAATGCGACACATTGGGAATGTGTAAGGCTTCCCGTTCACAGTTGATGATCACATTGCCAGCCAGGGTGATGTCTTTTCCCAAGTAAACATTGCCGATGATGGTGAGTGCGTGCAAATCCAGAATATCGGGGATGTGGGGAATGCGCTCTTGGTATTGCTCAACGGTTTGAAAATCCTGGCCCAAACTAATCAATGGCAAATGATCAAAATGTCGGTCTGGGTTGCGAATGATGTTGCCAGCATCAAGCAAAAATAGATTGGATTGCACCAACAGCAAATCGCTGGTGGTTTTCACCGGGAGAAAACGATTGCGATCCACTAAAATGGCTTTGCTGTCTGGAAATTGGCTGATGGCGCTGCCCATGGCGGTTTCTAACTGAATCACCGGGAGGTTACCGACTTTCTTATGGTTAACGATGAGATCCAGCTCTAAAGGCCCTTGTGCCAGTTTGGCTTTTAAGGCGTGTAAATTAATCCAGATGTTGTTGGTGTTAAACACCTCAAACTTGCGCACGTTCATAAAATCGCGGGTATGTTCTTTCGGCACCTGAGCGATTTCCAATAAGCGGATATGCTCATCCAGCGTGACCAAGGTACCGCCTTTCACATCGGCGATGGTTTTGGGCGTGACTTCCATCACAAACGGTGCGTTTGAGGTTTCTAGGTATTGTAAAATCTTGAGGTCAACGGTGGCACCCAAGTTATCGATGTTGGACACAAAAACATAGGATTTGCCCGCTGCCAGCATTTTGTCGAGTAATCCAGAGGCCTGAAAACTGGCGTAAAAATCACCATGCCCAGGCGGGTACAAGGCATCGTGCCCGTATGCTTCTTGTGTCAGGGGTTGCAGCGTATCACTGCGCAGGCGCAGACACGTGCTTTGTTCAAAGCTGAGGATATTCGGTGTGCTGGCGTATTTTTCAATGATGTATTGGGTGTCTTTGTGGGTGTGAATGCTGTTCATCAAAATTAACGGCACGTTGGCGTTATAGCGTGCATTGATGGCTTGAATCTGCATCACTGTCAGGTCTAAAAAAGTTTTTTCATCCCGCACTTCAATAATCGATTTTGGCCCGACACAGCCCATCGACGTACCCAAGCCCCCATTTAATTTACACACCGCCAGTTTAGACAACAGCGCGCTATACGTACCCTCGCTAGGATCGGGTAAGGTGGCTTGGTTTTCGATGCAACTGACATCGGGAGAGTGGACTTGGTGCCAATCCAGCTTGGGGCTTTCAAGGCGTTGGTAATAGCGCCGCAGTAAGGCCAAAAATAATTCAATGGTGGATTCTTGACAGCCTTGCCGTTGGAGGACAGCACGGATTTTTTCGCAGTGTTTTGTGATCATGGATACCCGTCCGACAATCTTATGGCACATCATCATGACACAAAGTGTTGACAGCGTAAATTGTGCGCTGTCGATTGGGTGTTTTGCGGTTTTGTGACAAAATTTTGACAGATTGGGTCTGAGATGCTTAACTTTTGAAATATCACGTTTTGTTTTATTCCGGCGACTTTCCGTCAGTTGGAATATTCCAAAACGCAATGTTCGTGTATTCATTGGTGGGATAGCTCATGACGATAGAAAAAGTGCATATTGTTGATGATGAGGCAGCGCGTATTGCCCATGTAGAAAGTATCCTCGCATTTATGGGTTATGTGGTGGCGGTGCAGGCCGACCCAGAATTGGAGCATGTGGCTGAGGACAGTGTGATCTTGGTCGGGTTTTGTGAAGACGCAGAGAAACAACGCGCCAGTGTGGTGGCATTATCTCAGCACTGGAAAAAAACCCCGGTGGTGATGCTCAATTGCTGCATCGATAAAGCCGTCATGATGGGCGATGAATTAAAAAATGTGATCGGTGAAATGGCTTTACCCTTACGCCATGGTCAGTTAGTCAATACCTTGCATCAAGCGGGCGTGTATGTTGAAAGCCACCACCTGAAGGGGGATCGCCGGCCATTGGATCTGTTTCGTAGCCTGGTGGGGACGAGCCAGTCGATTCAAACGGTGCGCACGATGATCCAACAAGTCACCGAAACCGATGCCAGTGTGTTGGTGTTGGGGGATTCTGGCACGGGTAAAGAAGTGGTTGCGCGGAACGTGCATTATCATTCCAAACGTCGGCAAAAACCATTTGTGCCGATTAACTGTGGGGCGATCCCTGCGGACTTGCTTGAAAGTGAGTTGTTCGGGCATGAAAAAGGCGCGTTTACCGGGGCCATTTCAGCGCGTAAAGGCCGCTTTGAAATGGCGGAAGGCGGCACCTTGTTTTTGGATGAAATTGGCGATATGAGCATGCCGATGCAAGTCAAATTGCTGCGGGTCTTGCAAGAGCGGGTGTTCGAGCGGGTCGGTGGGAATAAAACCATTAAAGTCGATGTGCGCATTATCGCCGCGACACACCGGGATTTAGAGAAAGCCATTAGCACCGAAAAATTTAGGGAAGATTTGTTTTACCGCTTAAATGTCTTCCCCATCAGTATGCCGAGCTTAAAAGACCGCAAAGAAGACATCCCGGTCTTGATTGAAGATTTAATCAAACGCATTGAGCATGAAAATCGTGGCTCGGTTAGGCTCACCCCCTGCACGGTTTTGGCCATGTGTGACTACGCTTGGCCCGGCAACGTCAGGGAGCTGGCGAATATGATTGAAAGGCTGGCGATTATTAAACCGTATGGGGTCGCTGAAGTGAGTGATTTACCCGAGAAAATGCAACCGAAAAGCGCCCCAACACTGGCCTCGGAAGTATTTATTCCCTCCGCAGAATTGCCGAATTTGGCCACATTACCCACCCCTGACGTGAGCCCCGCTGTGAGTAAACCGACACTGCCGAATGATGGTTTGGATTTGAAACAGCATTTGGCGGATATGGAATGTGATTTGATACGACAAGCGTTGGAGGATGCACAAGGTGTGGTTGCACACGCTGCGCGACGCTTAAACATGCGCCGGACGACCTTGGTTGAAAAAATCCGAAAATATAATTTACAGCGTAATGACGAGGTGGCATAAGCCAGCGCGTAAAATAATCGCTAAAAATATAACAAATCGGCATATTACTTGCTCATCTATCTTTTAAACGAATAAGTAAAACACATTATAAAACTCCAGTAGGAGCAGGTTATGCTGACGAAAATGACCGCCATGTCGAAAAATCTACTGTTGATTGACGCCGATAACGCCAATCAAACGGCTTTAGTCCACGCGTTGAATGCCGCCGGTTACCAAGTGTTGATGGCCAACGATGGTGATCAGGGCGCACAGATCTTAACGCAAATGCGGGTGGATTTAATCCTGGCCGAGGTAGACGCCGCCAAGTTAGAACAGACCACACTCATCTCGTGGTTAAAAACCCATGGCTTATCCATCCCGACCATTCTCTTCAGCCCGCAAGGTTCGGTGCGAGATGCCATCCGTGCGCTTCGCGCCGGTGCGTGTGATTATTTTGTGACGCCCTTTGAGCTTGAGGAATTGGTGGAATCGGTCATGCGATATGCGCTGACCGGTGTCGCCGCCAAGCTCAAGGATGAAAACACCATGATCGCGATTGATGAGGTCAGCCTGAACTTGCTCAGCATGATGCGGCGTGTGGCCCCGACCGAAGTTGCGGTGATGATTGGTGGGCCGAGTGGGGCGGGTAAAGAAGTGGTGGCGCAATACATTCATCAATACTCGGATCGCAGCGGGCCATTTGTGGCGATTAACTGTGCGGCGATTCCAGAAAACATGTTAGAGGCGATGTTGTTTGGGTATGAAAAAGGCGCGTTTACCGGGGCACACCAAGGTATGCCAGGTAAATTTGAGCAAGCCCAAGACGGCACGTTGATGTTGGATGAAATTTCAGAAATGGATTTGGGTTTACAGGCTAAATTACTGCGTGTGATTCAACAAAAAGAAGTCGAGCGTTTAGGCGGGCGTAAGATGATCTCGCTGAATGTGCGTTTGATTGCAACCTCTAACCGGCGTTTGCGCGAAGAAGTCGCCGCCGGTCGCTTTCGCGAAGATTTGTATTATCGCTTGAACGTATTCCCCTTACATTTGAGCCCATTACGAGAACGGCCAGCAGATATTTTGCCACTGGTGAGCCACTTCCTAAACCACTTTAAACCAACCCATGCCGCAGTGCCGGTGTTAACGTCGGAAGCACGCCATGCGTTATTGCATTATGCGTGGCCGGGGAATGTGCGAGAGCTAGAAAATGTGGTGCAACGTGCGCTGATTATGAAAGCGGATGACTGCATCACCCGCCAGGATTTACATTTTGAAGATGAGATTATCCTCACCGAGGGCCGCCAAGACGGTGTCCAAAATTGTTTGAGTGATGGGTTAAAATCGACCGAAACCCAAATGATTTGTGAAGTACTCAAAGTCCAAGCCACGCGCAAAGCGGCGGCCGAGCATTTGGGCATTAGCCAACGTACCTTACGCTATAAAATCGCCAAAATGCGGGACTTGGGCATTGCCATTCCAGGTTGAGTCGGCTGGCCTGTTTCCTGCAACAGTGATCTCAAGCACACACAGAGGACGAGAATATGTCTGGTATCGAAATCAATCAAGTCATGGCGCAAATGCGCGTCATGCAAGCCAAAGCCCAAGGCGTTGAGCCTGCACAAGCGCAGCAGGCAGACTTTGCGGCGTTACTCAAACAGTCTGTTGATCAAGTCAATAACATTCAAAAAACCGCCGGTGGTCTGGCCAAAGCGTACGATAATGGCGACCCCAACGTCAATTTAGCCGATGTCATGGTTTCGTTACAAAAATCGTCGATTGCGTTTGAATCGGTTGTGCAAGTGCGCAACAAGTTAGTCGAAGCGTATCGAGAAGTGAAAAATATCCAAGTTTAACCCGTGAAGGTGAACGCACATGGCGAATGAAATAGCCACGTCTACAGCAACTGCAACGCCATTGTCCACTGCCTTAGGGGGCGATGTCGGCGCAGAACAACCAGTGATGACATTAGCCTCATTACGGGGCCAACCGATTTTTCGTCAAATGGCTTTAATGGTGGTGATGGCGCTGAGTGTGGCCATTGGTGTGTCTGTGGCCTTATGGGCAGAAGGCCCAACCTATAAAGTGTTGGGGGAAGTGGGTCAAAAAGATGCCACACAAGTGATCGATATTTTGACCAAAGCCCAAATCGAACACACCGTCGATGCGATGACGGGTCAGATTTCTGTCGCCAGTGATGAAGAAGCCCGCGCAAGGCGTTTACTTGCAGCAGAAGGCTTGCCGAAAAAATCGGGCCTGAGTGGTTATGAGTTATTGGACTCACCGATTGAATTTGGCACCACCCGGTTTGCTGAAAAATCGCGCCATCGTCGGGCATTAGAAGGTGAGTTAGCCAGAACCATCATGTCTTTTAGAGACATTGATGATGCGCGGGTGCATTTGGCCTTTCCTCGCCAGTCGGTTTTCATCCGTAAACGTAAACAGCCGAGTGCAGCCATTTCGGTCAAATTATACCCAGGGCGTTCTTTAGAAAAAGGCACGGTTCAAGCCATCGTGCACATTGTTTCCAGTGCGGTGCCGAATTTAGAGCCGGGCATGGTCACCGTGGTGGATGGCAAAGGCCGCTTGCTGAAAGGGTTGGGGGATGACTCTGAGCTCAGCGTGAGCACCAAACAATTGGATTATCAGAAAAAAGTTGAGCGTGGTTATGCCGACCGCATCGAAAAACTGTTGGCCTCGTATGTTGGGCCAGAAGGGGTTCGGGCTGAAGTCAGTGCACAGTTGGATTTTTCTAGCACGGAAAATACACGGGAAAGTTACGAGCCCGATAACCCGGCGATTCGTAGCCAACAAACGTTTGAAGAAAACAACACCAATCGATTTGCCGCCGGTATTCCGGGCGCGCTGTCGAACCAACCACCGGCACCACCAGAAGCGCCAGAAGAGGCCGTCGGTGCTAATGCGGCGGCGGGTAATTCAGCCGCAAATACAAGCCGACGTTCAACCATTAATTATCTGCCGGATCACAATGTGGTGCACACCAAACGCTCGGTGGGTGATGTGCAGCGTTTATCCGTTGCGATTGTGGTGGACCATAAAAAAGCCCTGGTTGATGGCAAAATCATCAATACCGCCAGAACCCAAGAAGATCTCACGCGGATTACAGAAATTGCAAAATCCGCCGTCGGTTTTAATGTCACCCGTGGCGACACCATCAGCGTCATCAATGAAGCGTTTTTTGTGCCGCCGCCATTTGCGGCATTACCTGAACCGGCGATGTGGGAACAGCCGTGGTTTGCGGATGTGATTAAACGCGTATTGGCCGGTATTTTACTGCTGTATATGGTGTTTAGTTTAATGCAGATCATGAAAAAACTGATCGTGCCGGTGAAAACCAAAGAAATGGTTGCGTATGAAGAAGCCCGTGATGCGGAGTTGGCAGCTTCCGAGAAAGGCGGTGCAGAAGGCGGGGCGGGTGGTGCGGGCGGCGCAGAAGGGGGGGAAGAGATCGATGAAGCGTTTAAATTAGAAGCCCCGAAAACGTTCGAAATGCAAATCAAAGCGGCCCGAGAAATTGTCAAAGAAGACCCAAAACGGGTTGCACAAGTAATTAAAAAATGGGCAGGGAGTACAGAAGATGCTGGATGATGACCCGGAAAACATTTCTGGCGTGGAACGTGCCGCGATATTTTTAATGTCGCTGGGTGAAGAAGAAGCCGCGATGGTGATGAAACACATGGGGCCGAAAGAGGTGCAGTCGATTGGTGTGAGCATGGCAGAACTGCATGATGTGACCCAAGACCACGCCAAATATGTGATGAATGATTTTATCAAAATCATTCAAACCCAAACGGCCTTAGGGGTGGACTCAGATGATTATGTGCGCCGCATGTTAGAAGGGGCTTTGGGGGCGGATAAAGCCTCCGGCATGATTGACCGCATTTTATTGGGCCGAAACTCCAAAGGTTTGGAGCAACTGAAGTGGATGGAAGCACGCTCGGTGGCGGAGTTCATCCGCTTAGAGCATCCGCAGATTATCGCCATTGTGTTGTCGTATTTAGAATCCGACCAATCGGCCGAAGTGCTGGCCTCGTTTCCGGACCGGGTGCGTGCCGATATTATGATGCGTATTGCGTCTTTGGAAGGCATTCAGCCCGCCGCATTAAAAGAATTAGACGACATTATGGAGCGTCAATTCTCCGGTAAGTCCAGCGCACAAACCTCCAGCATTGGCGGCATTAAAACCGCAGCGGAAATTTTGAACTTGGTGGATGGCTCGATTGAGGCGGATATCATGGATCAAATCAAAGAAATTGATGCGGATCTAGGCCAACAAATTCAAGATAAAATGTTTGTCTTCGACAACCTCAATGATGTGGATGATCGGGGTATTCAAACCTTATTGCGTGAAGTCTCAACGGATAATTTATTGTTGGCTTTAAAAGCCGCCGATGAGCAATTAAAAGAAAAAATCTTCAAGAATATGTCAAAACGTGCCGCCGAAATGTTACGCGATGATTTAGAGGCCGCAGGCCCAGTTAAATTGAGTGAAGTGGAAGGCGCACAGAAAGAAATCATCATGATTGCCAGGCGCATGTCCGAAGCGGGTGAAATGAATCTAGGAGGCAGTGGTGACGAAATGGTCTAAAGTCCTCAGCGCGGATAATTTTGAGGAATATGAATCCTGGGAAATGCCAGATGTGGTCGATGTCGACGACAAAGGCGTGATGACCGCAGAAGCGATTGAAGACATTCAAAAACAAGCCCATGACGAAGCCTTTAAACAAGGCTTGGCTGCAGGCCAAAAAGAAGGGTATGAAAACGGCCAAAAAGAAGGTTTCAGTTACGGCCATCAAGAAGGTTTAACCCAAGGTAAAGCCGAAATACAGGCCATCTACCAACAATATGAACGCATCATCGCGTTGCAAGAACAGCCGTTGCAAGCGCTGGATGAGGCGGTTGAAAAAGAACTGGTGGCGTTAACTTTAGGGCTGGCCAAACACGTCATTCAACACGAACTCAAGACAACACCCGAGCACATTGTGGCGGTGGTGCGTCAAGTCATCCCGTTATTACCGGTATCAGCACGTCGCATCCAAATCAAAGTACACCCGGACGATGCCGTATTACTGAAAGCCGGGCAGGGTTTATTGGAGTTGGTCGGCAAAGAACTGATTGAAGATGCGGCAATCACGCGGGGCGGCTGTGATGTTTTGTCCGAACACTCCCGCATTGATGCAACGTTGGAGGCGCGCATAAAAACCGCCTTTGCAACGGTATTAAACTGCGATGTGGATGATGTTGAAGCAACGGTCAGTGTGTCTGACCTGAGTGAGTCTGACCCGAGTGAATCCGACCCCAGTGAACCCAACCCAAGCGAGCCAGACGCATGACACTGAACCGCAACCCCTTATGGCAAGCACGTTTGCAGCGTTATGTGAAACGTTTGGATACGGACATGACCTATGCCGTTGAAGGCAAACTGACCCGCATGGTGGGTTTAACGTTGGAAGCCACCGGGTGCAGTGCCCCATTGGGAGCGGAATGTGTGGTGGAGAGTTTGGGCCAACACATCAAAGCCGAAGTGGTGGGGTTTGCCGAAGATAAACTGTATCTGATGCCATCCAGCCACTACACCAGTTTAGCCCCACAAGCGCGGGTCATCCCGAAAAAACACGCGGGTGTTGCCGCCGTGGGGGACGGCTTATTGGGCCGTGTGATCGATGGCAATGGGAAACCGTTGGACGATAAAGGGCCGGTATTGACGGAAGAAAAAGCCTCTTTGCATGGGGTGCCGCAAAACCCGTTAGCGCGTTTTCCGATCCGGCAACCACTGGATGTTGGGGTACGCTCGATTAACGCCTTATTAAGCATTGGATTGGGCCAGCGCATTGGTTTAATGGCGGGCAGTGGTGTCGGTAAAAGTGTGTTGTTGGGGATGATGACGCGTTACACCAACGCCGATGTCACCGTGGTCGGTCTGATTGGGGAACGGGGCCGTGAGGTGAAAGAATTCGTTGAGCATAACTTGGGTGAAACTGGGTTGCGCAAAGCAGTGGTGGTGGTCTCGCCAGCCGATGACCCGCCCTTAATGCGTTTGCATGGGGCCATGTTAGCCACCAGTATTGCCGAATATTTTCGCGCACAAGGCAAACGCGTGTTGTTATTGATGGATTCTTTAACGCGTTTTGCACAAGCGCAACGTGAAATCGGCTTATCCATCAACGAACCGCCCGCCACCAAAGGATACCCACCCTCGGTGTTTGCGAAGTTACCCCAATTGGTGGAACGGGCGGGCACCAGCACCGACAGTGGCGGCTCGATTACCGCGTTTTACACCGTATTGGCCGAAGGGGATGACCAGCAAGACCCCATTGTGGATGCCGCCAGAGCCATTTTAGATGGGCACATTGTGCTCTCCCGTACCTTGGCTGACGCCGGGCATTATCCGGCCATTGATATTGAACAATCGGTCAGCCGGGTGATGACCGAGATCACAGATGATGCGCACCAACAGGCCGCCAGAAAATTCAAACAGATTTATGCCACGTACCAACAAAACCGAGATTTGATCACCGTGGGCGCATATGCCCAAGGCAGTGACCCAAGGGTGGATGAGTCGATTCAATACTACCCGAAGCTACAAGCGTTTTTACAGCAAAATATTAGGGAAGCGGTCACAACGCAAATGAGTGTGCAACAACTCATGGCGTTAATGACCCCGCCGTCAGCGAATGCTAATATAAGTTAATGAGTGAGGTTTAACATGATAACGTCAAAAAGAATTCAACCCATCGTCCACCTGGCGAGCATGAAAGAAGACGAAGAAGCGCGCAAAATGGGCCAGCGTCAGGTGGAGTTATCCACCAGCATGCAGCAGTTAGAAAGCCTAACCGTCATGCGCACAAATTATTTGGCGCAGTTTCAGGGCAAGGGGGTGCAGATTCCGGCTGTGCGTTTACAAGAATTCCGGCGTTTCATGAACAAATTAGATATGGCCATTCACCAACAACAAGGTGCCATTCGGCAAAGCCAAAACGCATTGGGCGAACAAAAAAATCATTGGGTACAAGCGCATGCACAGGCCAACGCCCTGCAAAAAGTGTCTGACCGGTGCGTGCAAGTGGAAATGCGTGCGCGGACTAAAAAAGAACAAAACGACGCAGATGAACGCGCACAGCGGACGCATATGATGTGCCGTATGCAAGCGTAAGCCCTGTGATTGAATTGGTTTTTTCTGGAGTGACAGCATGTCATCAGTGAATATTTTATCGGTACTGGGGGATTTGAATGCCGCCGACGAGCCCAAAAGCAAACATAAGCACAGCTTGCAGGCCCCTGAAAAAAAAGCATTCTCCTCGCACCTAAACCAACAGGGCAAGGCCCTGACGGAAAAAAACAAAAGCTCAGAAGCGGCCCCCACAAAAACCCCGAAACAAGACCAAACCGAGCAAGAGGCTGCCACGGATGCCCTTGAGCCCGGCAGCACAGAGCCTGCTGTGGCCTTGGAACCTGAAACACTCGGCTTGGCTTTGGTGTCGGATACGCTTGAAGAAACCAACCTCACTGAGGCGGCGTTAACAGAAGAGCCGGAGGATGAGGTGCCTGTGCTCGCCGTTGGGGTGGAGCCGACCCCGGATCCATTGAACGCAAAAACACGCGAAAATGCGCAGGCAAAAGCCGCACTCACATCCAAATCAGCGGCAAAAAACCCGGTCTTGGCAACGCTCAAAGAGGCTTTAGACAAACCCCAAGAGGTGGGCCAAGAACACCCCTTTAAAGCGGTCGAAAATCAGCTGAAAAAAATCGGACAACAGTTAGATAAAAGCTTAACCCTAAATCCCCTTGGAGAATCCAAAAGCAGTGCGTTAGAGCCATTGAAAGTGGAGGCATTAAGCCTGGCGGCACAATCCAACAATGCCGGGGCGAAAGGTTTAGGCTATGGACTGGCTGCCAGTGCGGGAGCCACAGGCTCACTGCGTTTAGACGCACACGTGGAAAATCAAAACTGGGGCCAGCAATTTAGCCAAAAAATCACCTGGATGGTGAAAGAAAACATCCTACAAGCGAATATCCGGTTAAACCCGGTGCATTTAGGCCCGATTGAAGTCAAGATCAGCACGCAAAACGACCAAACCAGCGTCAACTTCACCGCGCAACACGCACTCACCCGAGATGCCATTGAACAAGCACTGCCTAAGTTAAAAGAAATGATGGCTGAATCTGGCCTCAATCTGGCGGAATCAGATGTATCACAAGAATCCTTTCGGGGAGAAACCGAACCTGAAACGCAAGCACAATCCTCTGGTGCGGGGCGTTAGGAGGGGCAGAATCAGGTGAAGAGCACGAAACGCCTGAGGCTGCAATGCACATAGAAGGTGAAATTGGGGTCGATTATTTTGCGTAGCGAGTGACATTGAAGCAAGGCTCTGCAGAACGACACGCGTGACTAGATAATGAAACGATAAAATGGCCAAAATAGCACTATAATCAGGGTTCAAGCAGACGCTTGCATTGGCGTGGCCTGAAAAATACAACGCCCAATAGATTATCAAGAAGGTAATATGACGGATAAAGATGAATTAATTTATGTATCTTTAAGTGATATAGAGCAAATTAAAATGCTATCGGCTAATGCAGAAAAGTCAAGCGTTGACGGGTTAGAATCGTTTGATAAATTAAAAAGTTCAATAGATAAAATTAATGCAGATAGCGCGCTTGTTTCAGATTGTATTAATGAAATAAGTAAAATAATATTACAAACAAAAATATTATCCTTCAATGCTTCAGTAGAGGCGGCACGTGCAGGGGATGTCGGCCGTGGTTTTGCCGTCATTGCGACAGAAATGGGCATGTTATCTGCTCAGATAAAAAAGAATATGAGCGAAATAGAAGAATTTTCAAGAAATATCGTCGCAAGTGTCGTTACAACATCAGCCATTGCAGAGGAAACGCAGGAAAAAATAGAAGTGATTGAAATGTGCAGCCAGATAGCCGATGAGTTTATCAAAAATCTACAATAATGCGTGGCCGAAAAATCTATGGTTCCGGGTAGCCCTGTGCCAAAATGCCCGTATCATTTTGGCCATCAATTGGATCACCGACATGTATCTCGCACCGCTTAACTATGACCGGTTTTTTAAGAAAGTATTTTCAGATCTTTTCATAGCACAAGCCTTTCTCGAAGATTTTTTACAGGTCAGCATCAATAGCATTGAGTTGTTAGACAACACTAAGCGATTGACGGATCAAGCGGCCGCTGTTGAATTCGATTTCAGGGTCAAAATAGGGGATCAATTTGTCATCATCGACATGCAACAATGGTATAAACCCGATGTTGCCCAGCGTTTTTTTCTCTATCACGCATTGAACTCTGGATTACAGCTTGAAACCCTGCCGCAGAAAAAACTGATCATGGATCAGGCCAGCGGTAAGGTGAAAGAAATCAAAGATTATCGTCGGCTGGAGCCTGTCACCACGCTAGTGTGGATGGTGGATGACAGCTTAGGGTTTGATCTGGATTATGCGGCTTATCGGTTAATGCCACACACCGTGTTGGATTTTTTAACGACGGATAGGCTGTGGAAAGCGCCGCAGATGAAAACGCTATTGGAAAAGCGTTTAAAAGTGATTCAAGACCTGGAAAATGATCACAAGGGTATGTCATTTCTGGGGCAGAATTCGCTCACGTTTATGTTTCAAAAAAACATTATCAAATCAGACAAGCTGCAGCGTTATAAAGACTGGTTTGATAATGTTTTTTTGAAACATAAACGTGAGCGAATTCTGCCCCAGAAATGACA
>Ga0256847_1000573_pt1 | contig 22495 bp, 22 predicted proteins | sample TeddybearmetaG_FD_189099 | JGI IMG/M metagenome (GOLD analysis project Ga0256847, IMG submission 189099) | Hydrothermal vent microbial communities from East Pacific Rise, Pacific Ocean - Teddybear | ecosystem: Environmental > Aquatic > Marine > Hydrothermal vents | place: Pacific Ocean: East... | reverse complement strand
ATTAGTGCATTTACGGCATTTTTAAACAAGCATCCTTCAAGCAGCTATTCAGCCAATTCTCGCTTTTGGATGGGCCAAGTTTATTTAGTACAAAATAAAAGTGATGAGGCGGCTAAACAATTTTCGACACTTATTTCTGAATTTCCCTCATCAGCAAAAGTGGGTGCTGCAAAGTTAAAACTTGCGGATATTTACATTAAACAAGAGAATTGGGTAGATGCGAAACGCCTGTATTCTGAAGTGTCAAAAAGTGGTTCAAATACTCAACAGCAACTAGCAAGAAATGGGCTACAAAAGGTAAAGCAGGCCGGGCGTTAGTACGGTTTGAGGTACAAATATTGGTAGGAGCGTCCGTCTCGGCGCGACAAATGTTAAATTCAAATTACTAGTCTGACTATATTTTTTTGAACCCAAACATCGCTTTCCCTAAAAGGACCTACTCTTGGCGCAGCAAGACGCAGCTCCTACCAAAGAGTCTATCATCCTGATTGTATTTGAATAAAATATGATCAATAGATGTAGCAAAGGCAGAGAGCTTCTTTTTTTATTAAATTCATAAACAACCTATTACTAACTATAAAGAATACTAAATTGTCCCGCCTACGAATCACAGAAATATTTTACTCACTGCAAGGTGAGTCGTCTTCTATTGGTAAACCCACGCTATTTGTTAGATTAACGGGCTGCCCGTTGCGTTGTAGTTGGTGTGATACCGAATATGCATTTAGTGGTGGTGAGTATTGGGAATTACCCGAGCTGATAAAAGAAATCGAAGGTTTCAAACCACAAAATATCTGTATCACGGGAGGCGAACCTTTAGCGCAATTGGAGCCATGTCTGGAATTGATGGCAACCCTTTGTGAACGAAATCATTCCGTTTCTTTGGAGACAAGTGGCTCTATTGATATTTCCAACGTAGACGATCGTGTCACCAAAGTTATGGATCTAAAAGCACCAGGTTCCGGAGAGCTTAGTAAAAATCTTTATTCCAATATCAAGCATCTTTCCCAAAATGATGAAGTGAAGTTCGTTATAAAAGATAAAACTGATTACCAATGGGCAAAGATGCAAATAGACCAATATCAGTTGACCGATAAAACGAATGTTATTATCTCTCCTTGTTTTGGTGAGATTAATGAAAGAGAATTAGCAGAGTGGATTATTAAAGATAATTTACAGGTGAGATTTCAAATCCAATTGCACAAAATTTTATGGAATGATGCCAAGGGGCATTGAACGATCTAACAAAAGATAAAAGACAAACAAATTTACCACAGAGACACAGAGGGCACAGAGAAAGATCAAGATCAGTTTATTTATAGGGAAAATATTTTTGCTAAGGAGTTGTGGTTAATATTTTTCTCTGTGTTCTCTGTGGTGAGAAAGTCTTTTAAGGGACGATAGCATGACAAAAAAAGCGATCATTTTATTATCTGGTGGACTTGATTCTACAACCTGTTTAGCTATTGCCAAATCAGAAGGTTTCGAATGCTATGCGCTGAGCTTTTCTTACGGTCAAAAGCATTCTTCAGAATTATCTGCGGCAAGCCAAATCGCAGATCTTAATAAAACGAAACTCCATAAAATTATTGATTTGGATTTAGGTAATTTCGGAGGTTCCGCACTTACCGATGATTCAATAGACGTTCCAATTGATGCAACTGATGGGATTCCTGTTACTTATGTACCTGCCAGAAATACTGTATTTTTATCGGTAGCATTGGCGTGGGCAGAGGTCCTTGAAGCTGATGCAATTTATGTTGGGGTTAATGCCGTCGATTATTCGGGCTATCCCGATTGCCGACCTGAATATATAGATGCGTTTCAAAGGATGGCTGATTTAGCAACCAAAACGGGCATTGAAGGTCATGGTGTGAAAATAAAAACGCCATTGATTGATTTAACCAAGGTAGAAATTATCAAGCTAGGTCATTCATTGGGCGTTGATTATTCCAAAACGGTTTCTTGTTATCAAGCCGATGATTTGGGCAAAGCTTGTGGAAAGTGTGATTCCTGTCGAATTCGCACGTTAGCCTTCAATAAGGCTGATATAGTTGATCCTACTCGATATTTTAAATAGTCATTCCATTATCAGATAGTCTCTGTACTTTTTGTTATCTCGCAGTAAGCTTCTTGTACCTTTAAGCACAAACTCATAACCGCAAAGCTTAAAACGGTCTTTATCGGCAATAGATTTAATAATTAGCTCGCTATCAACCGGAGAAAAATCCGCATAGTAATCGCCTCCGTTTTTTACCGTAACTTGAATAGTTCTAATATCAGCACCTAAACTAAAATGTAAATTGGTACAATCTTTATCACCTTGAGCAGTCGTAGCTGACCAATAGATAGTCTTGTTAATTAGATCTGTCTCAGACTTGAAATCGCCTTCCCAGGCAATTGTCACTGAGCTGTATTGATCATGCATTATCCAAAATTGATCGGGCATTTCTGTCTTGTTTAATCGTTGTTTGACTTCTTCCACGGGCACAATATCAACAACATCCTTTTTCTCAATATCCTCACTCGACCAAATAGCAAAAATAAGTTCGACTAAAATGTACAACGTTATTAGTGATAGTCCAATTAAACTGAGTTTTTTATTTTCTTGAAACCACATGCCAAATTTTTGTTCCCAGCTATTAGCATGCAAACTTGAGTTTGGGCTTGTATGTTCTTCTCTTTGCCCGACATAAATATCGTTTTGTTCGCGAGCGGTAGCGGAGTTAATGGCAGTTTCTTTTTGCTGAGCAGAAGACCCTGCAATGGTTGGTTCAATTCTATCTCTGGCGATAGGTTCTACTTCAGTTTTTGATAAGATCACAGGCCCGGAGTAACCCATAACATATTGATAGTTTCTTCTAACCTTGGCATTACTAATAGTTGCCATCGCTAATGTGACGACAAAACCAAAAAACAGTAAAGTCCATTTCGCTCCGTGATCAATATAGGTCAATCCAAACAAGTTTAACCAAAATATCGCCAGTGTAATTGCAGCAAAAGGAGTCGCGAATCCTGCATCATGAATTCGTCTAATTGATGCCAGAGCCAATATTGGCGATACCGATAAAAACAATAGAATAATGAGTAATGCAGCTTCGTCTAAAATAGGGCTAAGAATGACTAATAACAAATAGCAAACAAAGCTAATAATTAGAAACCGACGACCATTGTCACGTCCCTTTAAACAGGCTAAAGACTTCAAAAGTGGCACTAAAAACTCCAAAAGTAGGTGTGCGTGATTTACTGGCTATCATTATAGCCGAATACTGGAACCTGCATTCTAAAGTATCACGGGTATAATAGTAGGTTATTATAGGCAATTGTGGCATTCTAGCTAAATAACCTTAACTCTGGATAAAAGCAGCCATCCAGCATCAGTATTTTAGCAACTCTCAGCGTGAAGATAGCTTTCAATAGCCAGCTATAAATGCGCGATCTTGCCTCGATAGTCACTAAAATACTGACACTGGTCTGTGAGACTTGTATTATCTTATATAAGAATTTTTATTGGCTACTCTTATCCAGAGTCGAGGTTAAATAATTTATTCTGATTGAATAAACCATAAATATTGAACCAGTTTGACAAGGATAACAATGAAAAGAATACTCAAATGGCTTGTTAGGATCCTACTAGTGTTGTTGGTGTTGGGTACTGGCTATTATCATTATCAAGATTTGGAGAATAAGGAATTAACCACTGAAACGAGGAAAGCGCTTGCTGGTACTTTTATTGAAACGCCTAACGGATTTGTACATTATCAGTTAGAAGGACCAAAAACTTCCGATCTAGTTGTGCTTGTACATGGATTCGGGGTACCCAGTTATGTGTGGGAGCCAACCTACAAATTTTTGTTGAAACAAGGATTTCGAGTATTGCGCTTCGATTTATTTGGCAGTGGACTAAGTGATCGGCCAGATGCAGTTTACGGACTCGATCTCTTTTCGAATCAACTTAATAATTTATTAATTGTGTTAGAGATTAATCGACCGATTCAATTATTGGGTTTGTCTATGGGTGGGCCTGTAGTCACCCGATTTACTCACCAGTATCCAGAAAAGGTTAATGCCTTGATTTTGCAAGATCCTCTTGTAAATCAGCTAGATAAAAAGCTAATCTATCCGCTCGGTATTCCACTTGTCGGAGAATATTTGTTTTGTGTATATGTTACACCTAGCTACGTGACTGGACATAAAAACGATCCTTTCAAAGGCGAATATTTTGCTCACTGGGGTGATCAATACAAGCGACAACTTCAATACAAAGGGTTCAGAAAAGCTATTTTATCGACTTTGCGCTACATGGCTCAACATCCATATATTGAAGAGTACCAACAACTCGCAACTATCAAAATGCCAAAGCTACTGATTTGGGGCAGTGACGACAAAACAATTCCAATTACTGAGGCAGATCATTTACTTAAGTTAATGCCCGAGATGGAATATGAAATAATTGAACGAGCGGGACATGTTCCAAGTATGGAAAAACCTCGAAAGTTTAACGCCGCATTACTAAAATTTTTAAGAGAGAACCCGTGGAAACCGAAAGAGTAACGATTTCTATTGAGGATCAAGTTGCAGTTGTCAGCTTAAACCGACCCGAAAAACACAATGCCTTAGATATGCCGATGTTTTATGCAATTCGTTCCGCAATAAAAACACTAAAGCAAAATAAATCGATCCGAGTGATTATTGTAAAAGGTAATGGCGAAAGTTTTTGTTCCGGATTAGATATCAAGTCAGTGATGAACAAGCCGATTAACGGCTTAAAACTACTCTGGAAATGGTGGCCTTTTAATCCCAATTTAGCTCAAATTGTTACTATCGGATGGAGGCAGTTGAAAGTGCCGGTGATTATGGTAATGCATGGAAAATGTTGGGGTGGCGGAATGCAAATCGCCTTGGGCGGCGATTTTAGAATTGCCTCACCTGATTGTTCTTTATCAGTTATGGAATCCAAATGGGGACTGATTCCCGACATGGGAGGTACCGCAGGATTGTCTGAAAATGTACCACTGGATCAAGCCATGAAATTAGCGATGACGGCTGAAGTAATTAACTCTGAGCAAGCGTTTGCGAAAAACCTAATTACTCAAATAGAAGACAAACCGATAACAGCGGCTAAGGAACTGGCGCAATTACTAAAAGAACGTTCGCCAGACACCAATCGATTAATTAAGAAATTGTACTATAAAACATGGGGTGGCAAGCAAGGCTCCATTTTGGCTGCAGAGACTTTTAATCAATGGAAAATCTTTCTAGGCAAGAATCGAAACATAGCAGTGAAAAGAGCATTGGGGAATAAGGATATTGACTATGTGTAGTGGATTAAATACAACGATTGTTGGATTGTTCTTTCTTTGTGTGATTACTAGTGTTGGCGCCGAAAATTCTAATCTCCCAGATCCCCTTAAAGCGGGATGGAAAGGAAAAACCGTCTGCGAGCTTCTATTCGAAGATAAAAATAAAAGAATACTACGCTGTTCTTTCCCGCCGGGTATCGGACACGAGAAGCATTTTCACTCAGCTAATTTTGGTTATGCTATTTCTGGCGGAACTGTACGAATTACCGACCAAAGTGGGATAAGGGAGGTTAAACTCCCTACCGGCAGTAGTTTTAGCAGTGATGGTATTGCGTGGCATGAGATCTTTAATATTGGTGAAACAACCATTGTTTATTTGATCGTTGAGGACAAGGCCCAACCAAATTAACTTAATTCTTTCAACAGATTTGGCTAAAGATCTACCCAACAAACGGAACTTTTGTCTAAGCAGCTAAAGCCCAGCCTGGTTTGATTGTTGTTAAATTCCATCGCTTGTTCGTTGAACGGGTTTCGATCGTTTGAAGTTGAAATAGCATTAGTAAATTCGGATTTATTAATCGATTGTAAAGATAGTTTTAATCTTACTAAACTCAGCATGCCGTTGAGATCATGAACTCTCGCGATGTAGTCTTGCGCTTGAAAAGAAGAAGTTGATAATACTAACTTACCTGCGTAGTTGTAAATACTTGAAGGAGAAACAGTCCTCAACTGTTTTAGATCCTTAAAACAACAGACTAATTCGCCATTGTGAGTTTCTCTAATTGTTTCATAAAAATTCATGCTTGATTGTGTAGATAGTTGTACTAATTGTTGGGTAAAAAGGCGGTTATAAGCGTTTAGTGTTGCATTTGGCTGAAATAACCAATTTCGAAACCAGGAGGTATCGTTATTAGCGTGGTTTTTAAGATACTTATTGAACGCTCGTTGCTCAAAAATAAATGATTCCCCAATGTCTAATTCTTCCGGTGTTAGTTCTACCAGTATCACTTTCAAATTGGACAGTTGTTCGGTGGACGTTATATTGTGTTTCGCGACATACTCGGAAATCGTATGTAAATCACTCCAAATACTTACAACCGCTATCATCTTGTCCAAGAGTGAATCACCTTTCATGAGCAGCATTTTCCAAAATCTAAGGTCGTTTTTTAAATGAGTATAAAACTCCTCAAAATTATCGTTATCGAGTATCCGTGCGAGATGAATGCGCTTAAGCTTCATCAGCGTGCCATAAGGTGGAAGAGGAGAAGTAATAGTTTTATCGTCAATTTGCTGGAATTCAGACATTGCGATTATTTGGCGATATCGAGTTAACATTAGTTCTAGCCGTTCACTTTGTATCGGTTTGTCATCAAGTTGGGCATTTAAGAGTGAACTACAATTACTCTGTTTTCTGGCAACGCAGTTTTCTATTTCGTTTTTCCAATGCTTATCTAAATTCTCAGCTGGTGATAAACCATCATCCACTTTTTGACCTTTATTTAATTGATATTTGAGAATCAACGCTTTACCCGTTTCAACTAAGTTCATACGTGTAGACGCCTCTAAGCCCCAAATAGCGTAAAAAGCGTTATCCTTATCTCTAGGCATTACAATAGGTTGGAGCAGATTAACCACCTCTGGCTCTAACTCCTCATCAAAGACGGAAATATTAACAAAGACAACAATAAAAAGAAGCAGCAAAAATACGGCTAGAAATGAGAAAGATATTTTTTTCACTAGGCTAAGGTTTTTCATGATCATAATACTCCAAGGAAAATTTGTGAGAATAGAGTTTGCTAGATTGTGTGTTAAAACACCTGAGTAAAACATCCGAAAAACATGAGAGTCTTCTAGCGGTACGGTTTTGAGGTATTTAAGCTGTTAAACTTCGCAATATGAATTTGTCACATCAAAATAATAGCGTGCTTAGTGCGGGCTTCAGCTTTTGTGCTATTACCGGAAGAGTTAAGTTTCGAGATTGCGAGCAAAAACTCAACCCGACTAATACCAAAGTCTTGTTCTGTTTACTAGAAAACAGCGAAAAGGTGATAAGTCGATCTGAACTTTTTAGTACTGTCTGGCCAAACCAAGAAATTAGTGACGATACATTGACCAGAGCTCTATCTGATATTCGGACGTTATTGAAAAACATGTCGGGTGAAACCAATTTGATCGAGACCTATCCTAAACGGGGTTACGGTTGGATGCATTCGGTGGATGCTGAGAGTGAGAGCTATTCAAAGCCAGCTATTAATACTAAGGATAATGTAGATAATGGTAGTCGTTGGACACTACGTGAAGTATTTCTTTGGACAGTGGGAGGTTTATTAGCACTGTGGCTAATGGCGGTAGTTGCTCTTTGGAGTCTAGACAAGTTAATACAACCAGACCTGGTGAGAGTTGCATTGATTCAGTTGCAGAGCAAACCCGATGAAAGCGCTAAATTACAATTGCAACTAGATGAAATGTTAAAACAAGCAATCCTCAAGACTAACAAAATTCGTTATCTCTCGGATCTTACTAGCCAATCTGGAGCTGGAAAACCCTATCCGTATTTATCTAGGGAATTTTTGGCTCAATGGGTTATTGAGGTTCAACTAAGAAAAAATCATCAGAATATAAAACTAACTCTAACTCTTGTAGATGCCAAAACAGCCATTGTTTACGATACGCTTTCGACTAATGTTGAGGACAAACCAAAAGGACTAACCACCTTCGTTGATGAATTTGTCGCACTAATACCCGTTAAGAATGATTGAATTGTAATTCAAAATTTTGATTTCCTTGTTTTCTTACTTCAACGGCTTCAGATAGCTCTTTTGCTCCTTACTTGATACGCCGCCAGTTCACGTCATAAAAGATTTTTGTTTGAAAATTAATGATATCAATGCTATCATTAGTGAGAATCATGTAGGTGTGAAGGAAATGAGATGGCCAATTTAATTGTTAGGAATATCGATGAAGAAGTTGTTTTAGCTCTGAAATCTCGCGCTGGTAATTTGGGAATGAGTGCCGAAGCATTGCACCGTCAGCTACTAAAATCAGCTTTGGTCAAACCGGTAAGAAAATCATTTTCTGAAGCGTTGAAATCGATCCCCTCGGTAGGACTAGATTCTGATTTTGAGCGAATTCAAACGTCAGAAAATTCTAATGTATTTAGTTGATACCAATATCATTAGTGAATATCGAAAGAAAACTAAAGCACATTTTGGTGTGCAGAAATTCTTTGATAATGTAAGTGATCACGACCTGTACATTAGCGTTATTACTATTAGCGAGTTGCGAAGAGGAGTTGAGCTGATTAGGCATCGGAGTGATAACAAACAGGCGATACAGCTAGAAAATTGGCTTGATGCCATTATCCAAGAGCATGCCCGCAATATATTAGATTTTACAGCTGTAGAAGCGCAAATTTGGGGTAAGCTAAGAGTCCCTCATTATGAAAATTCCATAGACAAACAAATCGCTGCAACGGCGTTGGCCCATGATTTAACGGTTGTTACGAGAAATGTGTCGGACTTTAGCAGTACAGGCGTAAGAATTCTTAACCCTTTTCAACTCGAGGCTTAGTACTAATCGTTTAATAACATCTCACTCGTTCACTTCTATTAATCAGCTATTTCAATCTGACTAACCTAGCTAACGTACGACTATTCAGTAAGAAACTGGCTGATTAAATTTTGCACAAACTCACCGAATTGCTACTTAATATTGCTTCAGATGTGTATAATACGCGCCCTCAGCATTCGGAGTGTAAATTCGAATGCAATTAAATTCTATTAACTTATTGATTTATATCATTTATACCGGAGTAGCAAATGGCGATCGAACGCACTTTTTCAATTGTAAAACCAGACGCAGTAGCAAAAAACCACATAGGAGCTATTTATGCTCGATTTGAAAGCGCTGGATTGAAGATAGTTGCTAGCAAAATGATCCAATTGAGTCAGGAAAAGGCTGAAGGATTTTATGCTGAGCATAAAGAGCGCCCGTTCTTTAACGCTCTCGTCTCTTTTATGACTTCTGGCCCAGTGATGGTTCAGGTTTTAGAAGGCGAAAATGCAATAAAAGCTAATCGTGAAATTATGGGTGCAACTAACCCCGCGGACGCAGCGCGTGGAACACTTAGAGCTGATTTCGCTAATTCAATTGATGAAAATGCAACACACGGATCAGACGCTCCTGAATCAGCAGCACGAGAAATTGCGTATTTCTTTGACCAAGAAGAAATTTGTCAACGAATTAGATAGAAAAAGACAGGTACTAGGTGCTAGGAAATGACAAAAGCTTGATATAGATTTACCAATATGCATTTCTTTTAGAATCTAGAACCAAGAACCAAGAGCCTAGAACCTAGAACCTAGAACCTAGAAATTTCCGCATAAAGGTATTGTAATGAGTAATAAGCTAAACCTACTCGACCTGACACGCGATGAAATGGTAAATTTTTTCAAAGAAATTGACGAAAAACCATTTCGAGCCCCTCAAGTCTTTAAATGGCTTCACCAATTTGTTGCTGATGATTTTGATCAGATGAGCAATATTTCCAAGTCGCTCAGAGAAAAGCTTAAACAAATCTGTGAAATCAAAGGGCCGGAGATAATCACTGAGCAACTCTCCGCCGACGGCACGATAAAATGGGCGCTTAAAACCGATGATGGACAAGCAATTGAAACGGTTTTTATTCCAGATGGCGAGCGCGGTACCTTATGTATTTCATCTCAAGTAGGCTGCGCGCTTGATTGTTCATTTTGTTCTACCGCACAGCAAGGCTTCAATCGTAATCTCACAACCGCTGAAATTATTGGTCAGGTTTGGTTAGCTGCACGAAGAATTGGAGCGCTCAGAACCACCGGTAAGCGTCGTATCAGTAACGTTGTTTTTATGGGCATGGGTGAACCGTTACAAAATTTTAAACCTGTGGTTGATGCTTGCAATATTATGCTCGACGATTTTGCTTATGGTTTGTCAAAGCGGCGTGTGACAATAAGTACCTCCGGCGTTGTTCCCGCTTTAAATAAGCTTATAAAAGATGCAGATGTTGCGTTGGCATTGTCGCTACATGCACCAGATAATGAACTACGTGATCAGTTGGTTCCAATCAACAAAAAATACCCAATTGAGGTTTTGTTAGCTTCAGTTAAGCGTTATCTTGAAGATTCCAGTGCCAGTAAAAAGGTCACCATTGAATATGTCATGTTGCGCGGTATCAACGACACACCCAGCCAAGCGCAGCAACTGGCTGAAACCTTGGCAGATCTGCCGTGTAAGATTAATCTGATCCCTTTCAATCCTTTTCCTCAAACTCGCTACCAAACTTCATATCGTAAAGTGATCGATAAGTTCGCTGAAATTTTAATCAAAAAGGGTTTTGTAGTGGTTACAAGAAGAACCAGAGGCGATGATATTGATGCTGCCTGTGGTCAATTAGTGGGAAGCGTTAATGATCGCACACGTAGGGAAGAACGAAAACTCAAAAAGGCTGCAAGCATTTCTATCCAAACAATTGAGTAAGTTGGCAATAAATATACGCTTGTTGTGCTATTATTGAATGGTACAAACCGTTGTTAAGCTAGAGAATTTCTATACTTTCCACAAACAACTAAGAGCTACCTTGAATGATTAAAAATACGATAAAAATCTGCTTAGTGATGACCATTTTGGCCGGACTTACCGCCTGTGAGACAACAAGCAAATCAAGTATCAAATCCATTGGAAGCAGTGGCTCACCCTCTACTAAATCAGAGTTTGATCGACAAAAAGCGGCTCAAATTCGATTAAGTGCGGGACTGCAGTACCTCAATAAAGGCAGTTATCAAAATGCTAAACGTCATTTAGATAAGGCGTTAGCACTCGGTGCTAATTCGGCCAATGTACATTTTGGAATCGCTTTTTATTATGAGAAGGTAAAGGAGTTTGATAAAGCCAAAAAATCCTATAAAAAGGCGCTTAAGATGGAGCCTAAAAACCCCGACTTTCTGAACGGCTATGGTTCTTATTTATGTGGAATTGGTAAGTTTAAAGAAGCGAACAAATATTTTGATAAAGCAATCGATTCTCCTATTTATCCTGATGTTTCATCGGCATTATTGAATGCAGGTGTTTGTAATAAGCGTGGGGGAAATAAGAACCAGGCTGCTGTTTATTTTAGAAAAGCCCTTAATCGCAATAATAAGTTACCGGTAGCACTGATTGAAATGGCTGAATTTGAATTCGATAAAGAACGGTATCAGCGCTCATACTCATATATAAAACGCTACGAAACCGTGTCAGCGCCTTCTTCTCAATCACTCTGGTTAGCGCTTCGAGTGGCGCATTTCCGAAAAAACAAGGATGATCTTGCAAGTTATGCGATTAAATTAGAGCGTTTATTTCCTGATTCGGAAGAAACCGCAACTTTCTTGGATAATAAGAAAAAATGGATGTAGATAACGCCAAACAAGCAAACCAGACTGATACGTTAGATATTGGCAGTTTGCTGGTAGAGGCACGTGATAACGCGGGGCTAACAACAGCCGATATCGCCGCAGCATTAAATCTTAATAATAGCGTGATCGCCAAAATAGAACAAAATAATTTCCAACAGGATTTACCCATCGCCTTTATACGTGGCTATGTTAAATCTTATGCGACTAAAGTTGGGCTTGAGGCTCATACTATTGTGCTGGCTTTTGATAAGGTCACTGGCGCTGAATCTCCATCACTCAAAAGAGTAGAGTCAATTTCCAGTTTTGGTAAAAAAACGCGCGAATTTAACTCTAACAGCTCCGTGTTTAAGATTATTTCTACTCTGATCATACTCCTTTTTGTTACGTTTGCCGGCTGGCAAATTTGGGATCGGTTTCTCGCCTCGTCATTTTCCAACAAGGATTCTCAATCAAACGCCAGCGTTAGTAATAGCATTGATTTATCTTTCGGATCGACCGATGCTCTCGAGCTTGCTAGTGGCGATAGCATTAACCGCAACCCTAACTTGGCAGCTCTCGAAGCAGAGTTATCAGAACCAGGAACTTCATTAAACGGAGCTACTGCATCACGGTCTATTCCAGGCAATCTGGAGCGTGGTAATCAAGTTTCCGAAACAAAATCAATAGAAAGATCGGTCGCAGCAGTGGCGTTTTCAAATGTCATCCTAGATTTCTCAGCGGACTGCTGGGTAAAAATTACGGATGCTCGTGGCGAAATCTTGGCCTTGGGGGTCAAACGAGATGGCAAACACATGCCAGTAAGAGGGGTTCTCCCCATTAGCGTTATCCTAGGTGACCCATCAGCTGTTTCGCTTCGTTTTGACGACCAAATATTTGATCTCGATGTTTACCCCGCTGGTCGTCGAGTCGAGTTTGTTCTTGAGTAATTGTCTGAGCTAGAACTTGTGCGCAAGTAAATAGAAATAAACACTGGCTAAAAACTTAAACTATTTTGAATCAAAGGAAAGCAGGTAAATGAAAGGCGAATCTTGGATAAAACGACGAGTGAGTCGCAAGATAATGGTAGGTAACGTGCCCATTGGTGGCGACGCACCGATCGCTGTTCAAAGTATGACTAATACCGATACTTGCGATGTTCAAGCGACACTCGCGCAAATTCAAACTATTACTGATGCCGGCGCGGATTTAGTTCGGGTATCGGTTCCAACCATGGATGCGGCAGAGGCTTTCAAGCTTATTAAACAATCTTCGCCGGTACCGCTTATCGCGGATATCCACTTCGATTATAAAATAGCACTCAAGGTTGCTGACTATGGCGTTGACTGCTTACGCATTAATCCCGGAAACATTGGTAAAGAAAATAGAATTAGAGCGGTGATAGAGAAGGCTAGAGATAACAATATACCGATTAGAATTGGCGTAAATGCAGGTTCTCTAGAAAAAGATCTGCAAGTTAAATATGGTGAGCCTAACCCTGATGCTTTAGTCGAATCCGCATTTAGGCATATCGATATTCTCGATAAATATGATTTTCAAAACTACAAAATAAGTTTGAAGGCGTCAGATGTTTTTATGACCGTTTCTGCCTATCGAAAACTAGCCACCCAAATCGATCAGCCTTTACACTTGGGAATTACAGAAGCGGGTGGACTTCGAGCCGGTGCGGTTAAATCTTCGATTGGACTTGGATTACTTTTATCTGAGGGAATAGGCGATACCATTCGCGTATCTCTAGCGGCTGATCCCGTTGAAGAAATAAAAGTAGGTTTCGATATATTGAAATCCTTGAGTCTGAGGCAACGAGGTATCAACCTTATCGCCTGCCCGTCATGCTCCCGTCAAAATTTTGATGTTATCAAAACAGTCAATGAATTAGAGCTACGCTTAGAGGATGTACGCGAAGCGATTGACGTATCGATAATAGGATGTGTGGTTAATGGACCCGGCGAATCCAAAGAAACAGATATCGGCTTAACCGGTGGTTTGAAATCCAGTCTTTTATATCTAGACGGGATAAAAAGCGGAAAAATAAATAACAACGATTTAGTCGATATAATCGAGAAAAATGTGAGAATGAAACTAGCTGAACGTGCGGCGCAAATTCAAGATAAGTCCCATGGTGAGAAACTGATTAAAATTGATGCTGCTAGTCATTAGTGTACCGATAGTAAAATTCTTTGATCCATCTAAATCTTCGAACCATCTAAATTCGTTACTAACACTCGTTTCTTTTGCACAAAGGAGTCCTATTACTCAATGAAAAAATACCTACTGATTAGTCTACTTATTGTTTGTAACAGTGCGGTTAATGCAGCCCAATCAAATCGCTGGAAAATGGCGATGAAAAAGATCGATAATGCGGTCATTAGTATTAAGATTAATGCGGTACGAGCATTTGATACTGAAGGCAATAAAACCACTCAAGCGACAGGCTTTGTGGTTGATGCCGAGCGCGGCATTATTTTGACCAATCGTCATGTTGTTAATCCGGGTCCTATAACGGCAAAAGGTGTTTTCTCTAATAGAGAAGAGGTTGCACTAGTACCTATTTATCGCGACCCTGTTCATGATTTTGGTTTCTTTAAATACGACCCCAAAGCCCTAAAATTTATGCGTCCCGAGGCACTAAAATTAGCACCCAGAACCGCACAGCCGGGAGATGAAATTCGTGTAGTCGGTAATGATTCTGGCGAGCATATGTCTATTCTTTCAGCGACTCTTGCAAGGCTTGATCGTTCTGCGCCAAAATACGGAGCGGGAGGATACAGCGATTTTAACACTTTTTACTTTCAATCCGCGGCAGATACTTCCGGTGGTTCTTCTGGATCGCCGGTGATTAATGATAAGGCTGAAGTTCTTGCTTTAAATGCCGGAGGTCAATTTGGCAGCGCATCTAGTTATTTTTTACCTCTGTATAAAATCACTAGAGCGCTTAAAGCAGTGCAACAGGGCGAACAGGTTGTGCGTGGAACAATTCAAGCAACACTCAATTACCAAACGTACGATGAAGTGAAGAGGCTTGGTCTCACTAGTGAGCTTGAATCTAAAATTAGGCAACATAATTCTGGTAGTGGAATACTTACCGTTGCCAAAGTAGTGAAAAATGGGCCCACCCATGATATTTTGAAACCTGGTGATATCATACTTTCGCTAAAATCTGAATCTAAAACGCCCGACTCTAAAAGCCTGCCCTATGTAACACGATACGAACACTTCGAGATTTTTTTAGATGAGCATGTGGGTCAAAATATTGAACTGCAAATTTTTCGCCAGGACAAAGTGTTGACCAAGACTATTAAGGTACAAGATTTACATTCAATAACACCTTCTGAATACTTAGAGATCGCGGGCGGCATTTTTAATAATGTATCCTATCAAATTGCGCGCCAATCTAATTTAGCGATTGAAGGTGTGTTTGTTGCGGTGCCTGGCTTCATGTTTGGCAAATACGGAATTCCTCGCGGCGCTATTATTCAACAACTTAATGGTAAATCTATTCGTGATCTTAACGATCTAAAAAAGGAGTTAAGCCAGTTATCGCAGGGACAGTTTTTTAATATTAAGTATGTGACACAAAGATCACCTCTCTACGCATCGGTCGCCAGTATAAAATTTCAAACTAATTGGCATATATCTAATCAGTGTCATAGAAATGATCAAACCGGGATTTGGCCTTGTGAAAAAATCAGCTGGAATAAGAAGTCGATTGAAGAAAAAATTACCGAGGTGAAGTTTAAACGCTATTCTGATAAAAACACCAATAGAATAGCGCCGTCCTTAGTCTGGATTAATTCTGATCTGCCATATCATTTGGATGGACAGCGTTTCGCTCACTATTCTGGCACCGGTTTAATTCTTGATACGGATTCTGGATTGGTCGTTGCCGATCGAAACACTGTGCCAATAAATATGTTGCAGGTAACAATAACCGTTGGTGGTGTAGCCGAAATCCCTGCGCAGGTTCTTTTCGTTAATCCGTTACATGGCTACGTATTGTTACAATATGATCCTAAATTACTCGGAAAAACCAAAGTTAAATCTGCGCTGTTCAATGATGATGCAATTGAAGTGGGGGACAAATTGCAATTGGTCGGTTATCAAAAAAGTGATCGAATTATTAGCGAAATTTTAACTGTTACATCGGCTGGTCCGTTGTCGCTTCCTTACCCGAGAACACCTGCTTTTAAGGATACCAACGTAAAACATTTTATGTTTAACAATCCTCCGCTAGTTTCTAGTGGCGTGTTGTTAGACAAAAAAGGAAAAGTCCGGTCATGGTGGACCAATTTTACATCAGGAGGTCAAAGCAAAGGAACCTTTGATATAGGTCTGCCGATAAGGCACATCAAAGAAATGCGGGATTCCTGGCTTAAACATAAAAAAATAGATGTGTATTCATTGGAGGTAGAGCTATTTCCGGTCACTATATCCAACGCAAGAAATATTGGACTACCTGAAGAATGGATAAAAGCTTATCAAGACAAAAGCTCCGACCCTCATTTATTAAAAGTAATTAATAGAGTTGCTGGTTCTGATTCCTTCAAAAAATTACAACAAGGCGATATTTTACTCAGCATTGATTCAAAAATTATTTGGAATTTTGAGATATTAGAACAACAAATACAAAATAAAACGGTCTTAGTTAGTGTTTGGCGTGATGGTAAACAATTGGATCTAGATATCAATCCACAAATACTTTCTGAAAATTATACCGATCAAATATACCTCTGGTCTGGTGCTCTTATTCAAAAGCCTCACCGGGCTGTTGCTGCCCAATATAGCATTGAAGCTAAGGGCGTTTTTGTGTCTTGGTTTTGGTATGGCTCGCCAGCTAATCAATACAAGCTAGCGCCGCTTAGTCGCATTGTTGAGTTTGAGGGGGAGGAGGTTAAAGATTTACAAGGATTTATTGCACTGAGTAAAAAATATCAGAATAGAGACTATGTTCGGATACGATTGCTAGATTTAATCGGTCGCCAATCGATTATTACCTTGAAGCAAGATCCTCATTACTGGCCAACACAAAAGATCCACCAGGTTGCTGGACAATGGATCAATGAATTGGTGGATTAGGCAGAAAATTTATCAAGACTCCAAATCAACAACCTGAATGTTGTCCTTAAAAGGGGCGACCATCCGGTCGGGCTCTAGTAAGTATCGGGAAAAAGAGCACGCTAAACAATCCGAAGGAAATTACCCAAAGTATCCCTGAAAAGCTTATTCCTAACAGATAATATTCCGCCAATAACTCGGGAACAACAACTCGAACAATAGCGCCAAACGCTATAAATAAATATGCCCAAGAAATAGCCTTCATTGATTTTAATGGCCGGCCAGTATGACCTAAAGATACTCTAGAAATCATCGCAAGAATAATTCCCCCAATTGCACCAATGGTGAAACTATGTAAGGCAGCGCTTATGCTCGATATATATCCTGCTGCAAAAAATGCCAATAATAGATAACCAACAGGAATAAAAAGATAAGCTAAATGTAATGACCAAACTAAAGGCGTGTTTTTAGTATGCTGAAATCCCCATCTTGAAAACCGGAACAAGTTAGCTGTCGCTGCAAGAATTGAAAATCCGAATAATAGCCAAAAATGAACCTCCTGGAAGCCATACGTCGCGAGTCCAACAATTACTAAAATGGGGAGAATTGATAATGACTCAACGATCAAAATGGGTGTTGCTTTAACGCAACCACACCCATTGGAGGTAAACATAGGGATCACCCGACCGCCAATAATCGTAATGATCAAAGTAAGTAATATTATTGCGCCATGAAACGCTTGAATGGCAAGATCAGCTTGATTTGAATAGTTCGCCCAGTGACTCATGCCATTAAGGGCGGCAAAAATGGATAAAATCGGTACAAACATTAAATTGCGCCACTGCTTTACTTTAATTACTGGATAAGCCATTAAACCTGCGGCAACTATTAAATAGCCCAAATCAATGATTGCGACAATCCAGGGAGAAATAGAGAAATTTAGAAAAATTAGAATACGAGCCACAATCCATATACTGACGAAGAGCATTAATTTTTTTCCGCTTACACCTGCAATACCAGTCCATGTTCTAACAGCGGTTAGCAGAAAACCGGTAACAATCGCCATGGCAAATCCAAAGATCATTTCATGCGCATGCCACCAAATAGCCCCGCCATAAGGCGTCCAATTAAATGGATGAGACCAAAAATAGATCCACCAAGCGATAGCTAGACCTGAAAAAATACTACCGAAAAGGAATAGTGGTCTAAACGCGAGACCAAAAAGTAAAAAAGTAGTTTGATTGAGGTTTGAACTAGCCGTAGAAGTTTGCATAGTTTTAAATCGGTACATTTCTAATGAGCCTATTGTACAGGCTAATTTAGCATTTATTTATACTAAAGGTAGTAAAGTATCCACTCAGTTTGTGCTACTAAGAGCTCTTTTCGATCTGATTTATATGCTAGGCTTTGAATACAAATGTTAGATCAGTTGGGAGTTTATCTATGCGTTTTCTATGTTCAACATTATCCGCACTTATGACGGTCTTTTTTTTATCGCTTGTATCTGATCTGGCATGGGGCTCGAGAATAGCTTATGAAGTCCAAATAGATAAAATTTTGGTTTATGGTCCCCAAGTTTCAAATTCCCTGGAATATGAAGAATATGCAAACCTATCTATTTCATGCACTTACTCCTATTTAAAGCCTTATTCTTGTGCCAACAAAGAGCGTGAGAAGTGGACTATTGGTTTTTATGTTGACGGAAAGAAGATGGATACCAAAAAGGGAATATGGCCAGCGAAATCCTCCGCTATAGGAGTCAAACAGGGACAACCTCAGTGTTTAGCGAGGTTTATGACATCGTTTAATTGGAAAACTACGGCAGGGCCCCACGTATTACGTTGTGTGCTTAATGAAAATCGGGAAATTACTGGAGATGTGACGAACAATAATCGCCGTGATAAAAAGATAATGGTTCGAAAAGGTGGTCATTTCAACAGTTTAACAAATAAAAAAGCACCAAAAAAAAATGAAGAGCAAACCGAATCAATTAGAGGGCACTCCCATTTGGTTATTAAATCCGGAACAAAGAAAAAACAACAATAAACAGTTGCTAATTGAAAGCAAGGAAATCATATTAATATTAAATTTTTCTAGGAATACCCCTTATTTTTTTCTTTTTATACACCGGAGCAGGAGTAAGTATTGGCCGATTAATCATCCAGCCAGTGGCTTGTAGTGCTTCATCCGCTAGGCTATTGGATACATTAAATACTTCTTGAAGGATCTCTGATGATCTATTGAGAGTAACGCCGATAAATTTTAACGCAGCGGCCACTTTGTTTATTCCTTCGCCCGCCAATTTTAGTGCAAACGCGATTGCGTTGTCTCTAATAGAAAATGCCCGTTTTAATATAGACGCAATTTTATTTGGAATTACCCCCACAAATTTCAGTGCTTTGGTTACTGCGTTAATACTCCAACCTCCGGCTCTAAGTGTCTTAGCTAAAATCCAATTAGAGGGAGCGAAATTCGATTTTAGGTATTGAGCCGATGTTTCGGCTGAGACACCGATATTATTCAACCATCTTGAGATGGTGTTTATAGAATAACCACCCCTTTTTAAAACACTAACCATCACCTGATCAGTAAAGCCAAAAAGGCGCTTTAGTATATCGGATGTTTTATTTACACCAATATGAAATACATTTCTTAGCACTTTACCGATTTCCGGCGCGAGAAAGCCTGCGGCTTTGAGTAACTCCGCTACCTTTTCAGGAGGTAAACGGAGTGCGTTTTTTAGGTGAGTGGCAATTTGATTCGCTGAGCTTCCTGCATTTTTCATAACAGCAACAACCTTATCAGCGGGTGTTTGAGCTGTTACTGAAGACGAATAAAAGCTTTGCATTACGGTTAAGATTAAAACTAATACTATTTTATACAACATGTGTTTTCTCCTAATATTACCTTAAAAACCAACGATTCAAATTTTGAATTTACTGACGAAGTGATCTTTTCTTTCCAGTATTTTTTGATCTAGATTTTAAGTAGGGTTCTAGTCGTTTTAATTGCATTCTCAAACTTGGATCAGCCGCAAACTTTTTTAAGCAATCAATCAGCGTTTCATTATCATATTTGTCTAACTCTTGAGTCAGAAGTTTAATCGAACGAATATTCCTCACCGAACTCTCCATCGCTGAGCACGGATCTTTTACTTTCTTTTTTACAATCGATGAACTGCTACCGGGCTTAATTGTTTTCTTATCAATTATATTTGTAGCAGTAATTAGCGATGAAAATGCGATAATGCTAGTCAGCATTATTAAGATTAGTTGTTTCATAATGGTTATGTCCTTGTGTTGATTCTAGTGGTTAAATTGATTATAAAATTATTTAAATTTAGTAAGTAGGTTCAAGACTTTAAAACCTACTTCACTAAATTTACAATTAAGACATTTATTTGCGTTGCCTGACAATAAAACGTCTTTCTGCTGAGCAGTCAGATATAGGGACTTGTAAAATGCTTTGTGCATTGCTCCTATGTCCGGCTTTTACACACCAATCATATGTTCCGAGACCTAACTTTGGGATATACCCGTTTCGAGGTAGTTCTTTCTTAAACCAGCGCGAGGTGTGGCGTAATTTGTAGTTAACTTGGTAAAAATTGGAGTTACGTGGTGCTCTCCAGTTAAGTCGTGGACTATTTCCTGTGCGATTGGCAGTTTCTTGAACTGTGTTTGTTGCGGTTCTTAAACTCGGAGCAGTTAAGCTTGTAGGAACCGAACGATCTTGATTAAAATCAATAGTCACTAATCTTGGTTGACTCTGTTTTTTACCAATGGTCGATATTTGTCTTATTTCGACCACACAGTTGGTACTATTCACGGAATTTTGATTGGATGTGACCCAAAATGTTCGTTTTCTAGCAGATGGCTTTACGCGAAAAAAGCTTCTAACTACGGTTCTGTCTGCATTTCCGGTTGTCGATCCGTAACAAGATGGAGACTTAGAGACGACATGAAGTTTTCCAGCAATCGCAGGGAGAGTGACCTCTACTTTTTGAAAATATCCTGTTCTAGAAGGACCTGTTACATTGACTGGGGCGTGTTCTATTCCATAAACATAGAGTGGTGTTTTGTTAGTCCCCGCAAGCAGCCTAACATTTATTGATCGTAATCCGCCCGGTGTACCTTCCGTTGTTCTAAGTCTAACTCTGACTTTGCCAGGATATTTATTTAAAATTGTCGCTGTTACACCCACGCCGCTAACGGTTACTCGAGATGCAGTCAATGCTCCTGTCATTTTAAGATAAACTGTTTTAGTTTGCCCTTGTTCTATTTGTATTTCATTGGATTTTGCATAGCTGATGGAATGATAACCACCGAACAATAGCGCTAAAGTGAGAATTTTAATTAATATTTTCATGATTTTTTCCTTGTAAAGTTAATGTTAGTATTCTGTTGAATTTTTAAATAAGTAATGATATTTAATTGACATCAAATGCGTCTTGCCATTTACCGTTTGAAGGACCTGTTAAAATGACTTCTTTTAACATAGCTCTACTGGCATTGTTTTGATTACGCGACTGTGTGACTTTAACCATCGTCTCAATTTTATTGGTGTTTGAACGCCACTTGTTATTTGTCCATTGATAACTTCCAGTAAATTTAATGGATTTCACTTTCCATCCAAGTTTCAATTTTTTTCCAGCGAAGAAATAAAAATTCGCATAGCAATCATTACCTCCATGTTTATCTGCGCTAATTAGCATGTTGACGCCACCGACCATTTGTACGCCGGCAATATCTTTCCATTTATTTCCAAAAAGGCACTTCATATCCCATGTAATTCCCGCGCCATCACGAGTGCCAGGGTAGCCAGATGGATAAAATTCAAACCCATTCTTTCGTGCTTGATCCCAAGCGCTAATACCTATAACTTTAAATTCCTTATTACTCGGGATTCGTATTTTTACTCGTTTGCTCTTTTTGTATTTCGTTGTAACAACCTGTGTATCGATTTTCTTTTTCCCATTGGTTTCAGCGGAAATTGGATTAGACACGAAGCCACAAAAGAGGACGGCATATATTAGTGCTTTTAATAGAAAGTTCATTTTTATCTCCTTGATTCGTATTGTTTGTAAATTCTTGCAATTTAAAACGTAATTATTATGAGCGACCAATTATGTTCTATTAGTTGACATCAAATGCGTCTTGCCATTTTCCATTAGCAGGGCCTATTAATGTGATTTCTTTTAGCATCGACTTACTTGATTTGGTTTGTTGTTTAGAGTTAGTCATTTTGATTTTTGTTTGAATGTTAGTGCTATTAAACTTCCATTTAATGTCAGTCCACTGATAACTTCCGGTAAATTTCATATTTTTAATTTTCCAACCAGCTTTCAGTTTTTTTCCATAAAATAAATGAAAATAAGTGTAGGTGCCCCAAATTAAAAGCTGGGTTTTGCACTGATTAAGAATCATATTTACGCCTCCGAACATTTGGGAGTTATTGTATTTTGGTTTGTAGCAAACCCTTTTTTTGTTTGTCGACGGACTGTGGTAAGCTTCTCCCGACTCTCCGGTTCCGGTCTTATTTCCGTCTGTTTTTATTGGATAAAATTGAAATCCATTCTTCTTTGCCTCAGCCCATGCCATTATTCCATTGACCTTGAATTCTTTTAACGTGGGCATTTTCGGTGAACGTTTGACTATGGTCTTTGACACACCTTTTTTCACGATGTTCTTGTTCGTGGCTATACTATTCATGCTA
>Ga0256847_1000571_pt1 | contig 22506 bp, 17 predicted proteins | sample TeddybearmetaG_FD_189099 | JGI IMG/M metagenome (GOLD analysis project Ga0256847, IMG submission 189099) | Hydrothermal vent microbial communities from East Pacific Rise, Pacific Ocean - Teddybear | ecosystem: Environmental > Aquatic > Marine > Hydrothermal vents | place: Pacific Ocean: East... | reverse complement strand
CATGGCCAGGGGAATTGTCTTTCCAGGGTTCTCTTGTTTCCATTGCAGAAACATCACAATCATGATGCCACACCAGACCCAGGACCCAACAATTAATAAGGTTGCGCCTAAATAAAAGACAAAATGTGCCTGTATTGGAGGATAAAAGGTATACAGTACCGAGGCAAAACCTGTCAGTAAAGGAATAGCGGCTAACACCGTACCCAGTAGTGCCAAACCGAACCCACCCCATGCCAACTGTTTATTCCAGACCGGCACTTTTAAGGATGTACTGGCTGTATAATAACCAAACCCCATAATAAAAAAGGTGGTTAATACAAACGCCATTAATACGCCATGGGTACTTACAGAGGCAAAATAAACGGTAGGTGAACTTAAGATTTCAAACAGGCCGCTGCGTTCCAGAACCTGATATTCACCCATGAAACAAGCGAGTATAAAGGCAATAAATGCCACCCACATATGGCTTAAAGCGAGATTTTTTGCAGTATTATCATTCATTATTCTTTAACTCCCGTCGAAGATATTTGTGGTGCTATCCATTGATCTTTCTCTACCACATCAATTTTACTCCACATATGATCATGACCTAATCCACAATACTCATTACACAAGACGGGATAATTTCCAGGTTTAGGAAAAGAGGTTTCTATTTGAGCAACAAACCCTGGAACAATCATGGTACTCATATTCGTCATAGGTATATGTACTCCATGCAAAACATCAATACTCACCCAGCGAAAAGTCAATTTTGTTTCTGCAGGAACAGCAATTTTTTTAGGGAAAAATGAATAGCGACCAGCAACCATTCTGACGGTAATATCGCCATTTGCATCAACTTGAACACCTAAATTATCTTCTGCGAACTCTTCACTTAAATGCAGTTTAGCTGAATCTATAGTTTCAACATTACTGGGTGCGTTTACGCCATGAAACAAAGCATCAATCATGATGATACCAACAAAAAGGGCACAAATAGCTAAAACTATTTGTGCCCATTTCTTTTCTAAAGGATCAATATGCATGACACCCCCTAATTGATGATGCCACGGGGAAGGAATACCCCGTAATACAAAAATAACCAGCCTATCACCATACTTGCACTCACCGTAAGCATTAGAACCCAGGTGCCAACAGGTGAACTTTCCAATATTTTTTTTCGTTCTTCTTCGCTGAGTTGTTTCATATTCCCCTCGATTGTAAAGTGTGTGTAGTAAAACAGTGCAAAAAAACAGTTCTTTAGTACATTAAAAATAACTAATATATCAACACTATAATTATTGTGTCAATTTTATCCTTTAAACTTGATGAAAAAATATTTTGGAGTCTACTACTTTCTTGAGATCAGGTAGCTTAAAACATTCTTCTCTCTGGCCTTCTCTTGAGGCTTAATGCTAGCAAACTAATATTCCGCTACCAAAAAACTAGACTGAAGCAGGAACAGGAACCGCTGAAATTTTCCAGGCCAATCCATAATCCCAATTAAAAGAAGATCCATTTCCTGCCAATACTTGCAGTTGATAATTTCTCCCTTGTTCTAAAAAGTACCAAATATTTCTGCTACCAATATTATGTAGTTTGAACTAAATCTACATAGCCTTTAGTTTTTTCAATTCGGCTTTTGCTACCTCCAGACCATTATATTGGACATTTTCAACTATCGCCTTTTCAAGTTCCAGTTTCGCTTCTTCAATTCTACCTTTCTCAATATAAACCATGCCTAAATGATAGTGCATTTCTGGAATGATGCCTTCTTTTTTCATCACTGACTCAAGGGCAATCAAAGCATCATCCACTTTTCCATTCTTGTAACTTACCCATCCATAAGTATCAAGAATTGCAGGATACTCTGAATTTTTCAACGGAGCAACCAAAGCATAGGCTTGCTGTAGTCTTTGTTTATCAAAGCTTTCCACTAGTAATGCGGCCATATTATTCACTGCAAACACATTGTCAGATTCTATAAGCAATAATTTTTCATATGCTTTAATTGCCTTTTCCTTGTCGCCAGCAACCGTATTCAATCCCCCTAAACGCATCAGAAAATTAGTACTTTTAGGTATAGCGGTTAATCCTCGCTGAAAAACATTAATAAGCTTATCCAGTTGTTTCTGAGCCACATAAACTGATGCCAGGTTTTCATAACCCAACTCGATTTTTGGCTTAAGTTCTACAACGCGTTCATACAAACGCTCAGCATCAGTAAACTGCTTGTTTTGTCGATACAATTCAGCACGCATGGTTAATAGGGCTGGATTATCTTTATCCTCAGCAAGAATATCATCCAGTAAACTTTCTGCTTTATCTTGTTGTTTCAAAGCAAGATAACTATTAACTAACCCTGCCAGCACTTCTGGCTCTGCAGGTTTTGTAGCTAAAATATTATTAAATTCGCCAATAGCATCCTTATATTTCTTTTGTGCTACGTATAACTGAGCGAGTTTATAATGCGGTAATTCTTTAGTCTCTGACTTTTGCAAAAGTTCGTTTGCAAGTTTTTCAGCTTTGCTCCATTTTTTGTTGTTACCATACAAATCAATTAGCATAACGGCAATATCACGATCATCCTGAAACATTCCCTGTGATTTTTCTAATATTTCGATTGCCCCTTTCTCATCCTTTAATCGAACCTTTACTCGAGCCAAGTTTTTGACTGCAAGCAATGTTTTTGGATTGACCAACAATACTTTTTCTAGTGTTTCCTGAGCCAGTTCGTACTTATTCGCTTGTATTTGCGCAATAGCCTGCAACATCAAAGCCTTTTCATTCTGCGGCTCATCCCTCAGTACTGTTCTGACATCAGCAATGGCACCATCAAAATCCATTTCCTTTAGTAAAAACCCCGCTCTAAACAACAGAGCTTTAGAATTTCGTGAATCGAGTTCAATCACCTCTTCTATCAATTTTCTAGCTTTAACAGCATCGCCTTTAAAATTAATAAAATTTGCCAATTTAATGCGCGCTTCTATCCCCGAGGCACCCAATTTATCATCTTCAATTATTGCCTCAAGAATCTGCTGAATTTTTTTCGGCTGATCTTTAAACAAAGTTAACTTTGCAAATCTAAAACCAAAGTTTTCCGGGCTTTCGCTAATTAATTGGTCTAATTTCTTTACAGCCCTCTCAACACCATACTGACGATTTAAAAAATCAACCAATACTAATTTTGGCTGATCTTTATCAGGCAGTTGTTTAACCAGTTTATTTAAAACTTCCTCAGCCAAATCATTTTTTTTCTCAGCAACATAAAGCTTTGCCAAATTATAATAAAGATTTTCCTTGTCTGGAAATCGTTGAATCAATGAATTATATAGAATCTTCGCTTCATTCTTTTTATCGTCATCCAGCAAAGTTTTAATTTTTAGCAATGCCAACCTCAATTTATCTGGATGTGCAGCCAAAGCATTTTCCAAAATAGACTTTGCTTCTGATAGTTTATTTTCTTTGCCTAGTATATTCATCATCAATAATGAGGCTTCATAATGCCCAGGCTCTATTTCCAATACTTTTTTCAATAACGATTTTGCTTGTGCCTTTTCATTTTTGGACAAATGAATAGTTGCCTTTAAAGCAAGAGCATCTGGATTATCAGGCTGCTTTGCCAATACAATTTCCACCTTTTCAGATGCTTTTACTGTATCTTTACTAAATAAAAGTAACTTTCCCAACTTTAGTTGAGCTTCAAAATAATCCGGCTTGGCCTCAACAACAGCTGACAAATTGCCAAACATTTTTCGCCAGTTCTGATTTTTTTCAGCGGCAAGAGCTGTTAAATATCTTGCTTCAATATTTTTAGGGTTTATTTGTAAAACATTCTTTAGCTCAACCTGCATTTTTTCATAGTTAGCCTCATCGAAATATACTTGAGCTCTACTGAGATACTTCGCTTCTCTGTCTTTAGCACCATCGCATCCTGCTAAAAAAAGAAAACACCCTCCTAAAAACAGCAATAAAACTTTTTTATCTCGCATTTTTTCCTCAATTTAATACTAACGCTTAAATAACAGTTCTAAATACCCCATCTATATTTAGAATTTATAAAACCATAATATCTCCTAATTACCCATGAATCTCTGTCTTAGATGAGTATAAAGGTGACACCTTGCACATCGTCATCCCCGAGGTCTTTTATCGGGGACCTATTCATGCAAAAAGTAGATTCCTGCTAACAGAATGCAGGAATGACGGGGCTGTGTGGTTACATTTTTCAAAATAGCGGAAGCTCATGGGTAATCAGGTAAAATCATATTAATAATTCTCTAACAAAATCTCAAAACAAACATTTTCTCTATGACTGATAAACGGTAATTGAGCAAAGGCATAGATATCATTTGGTCAAAAAAATAGTAAGAAAATCAGTACAAAGTTGGTAAAACAATAGCCATAATTAAAACCCCGGAAACCGCTGCAAGATATCTGGACAATCTAAATTTATATATATCCCTATGCAATAAATATTCCAGTGCATAAACCAGACAAAACAACCTGAACGTTACATGCTCAATCAATTTCAAATCGACTAACAAAATACTGGCAATAACAAACAGCACCACCAAGACATCTTGCGTCGTTACTCTGAACTTTGTTTTCCTAGTGATACGGATAGCTATGGATACAACAACAATCAAGACAAACAAAAAGGCATCCACTGCCCAATGGTTAAAATCCACCAATTCAGGAAATTCTTGTCCCATAACACTGGCAAATATTGCTGCAATATAGATACTAAACCGCACCCAAATATCCTGAGCGACTTTAGGTAGCAATAAAAACAGTAGTAAACTGGATAACATTAACAAATAAAGTTCGTTAGGCATTACCGCAATGCGATCTTTCAAAAAAATTATTTGTATTAACAAAAATATTGCCAGTGAATAGTTAATATAATGGCGACAAAAATGAAATAATTTTTCATTTCGCCATATCCGAAGACCTCGTCTATTATGGCCTTCCTCCACTCTATGCAGGCTCCACTGAGCCTTGCTTGCCCAATAAAAAAACAATAAAATTGATGCCGAAATCGTCAGGTAAGTGCCAATAACCACGAAATCGGAAGCATAACGAAAAGCCAATGCAGATGCCAAAAAGAGTCCCTGTATCAAATAAATAGACCCTACAGCTTCGGCATGTGAAAACCCATATTCCATCAATCGATGATGGATGTGGGTTTTATCCGGTGAAAATGGTGATCGTCCCGCACGCACTCTACGTACCATAACCGATAAGGTATCCAGTATAGGAAGTCCTAACAACAATAATGGCAAAGCTGGGTTTAACGTCTTATTCACATCTTGAGTCAAGTAAACCGTAAGAATTACGGCCATAAAACCTATGAACTGACTTCCTGTATCACCCATAAAAACAACAGCGGGATGCGTATTAAACCACAAAAATCCGACGATCCCTCCTGCTACAGCCAAAGCCATAATAGCAACTATCTGGCCATTAATATCAATAGCTAAAAAAGCTATAGCAGCAAATGTCATTAACATAATGCCTGCTGCCAAGCCGTCTAAACCATCTGACAGATTAACAGCGTTTGTTACACCAATAAAAAAAATCACAGTCAATGGAAGAGTGATGTATATTACGCCTGGTTCTAGCCCTGAAAATGGCACGAATGAAATAAAAACACCTCCGAACATCACGCCTGCTACCGCCAGTAACTGACCTGCAAACTTCCATTTATAACTTAGTTCAAAGCGATCATCCAGAATACCAAAAAATACAATAACTATGCTGCCCACAATCAGACTGATGAGTTTACGGTCATAGGGAATATACAAAAAAATAGAGGTAATTGCTCCAATTGCCAAGCCTAGCCCCCCACAACGGGGTATCGCTACCACATGCACTTTTCGATCACCCGGTTCGTCCAGCATATGAAGAAAACTTGCATAACGCATTAAAACAGGTATTAAAATAATACTTACGGCAACAGCAACTGTAAATGAAAAAAATAAGTCCATTACTATGTTATTTAACTTAAATTAACTTGCGACATATATGCCTAATAAATATTCATTCTAAAATTATAGACAACCAGTTATAGAAGAATAGACTACTAATGATAAAATTAAGGCAGGTAATGGGATAACATTGCCATAAAATATAATTTATGGGAGCAGTTAGCACATCCTTGTGATATAAATTTACCCAGCTACAGTAATTATTAGCCTAATAATCTATTGTACATAAAAATAACTGATATTAACTGGGGATGTATTTTTCAAGTCTGGGGAAAGCCTTTTCTAAAAATGCGGCCAACTTTTTGTCTGCTTCCTTTTCATCACTGCCTTCAGGCAAAACAACAACCAGCCTCACTAGTGCACCATCTGTACGTTGCTGTGTTAATGCGTCCCAAAATAAAAACCATTTAACCAGATATTCATTGGTAATTATTCTTCCCCGCTGTTGAAACCAATAATAAACCAGCTGCCTACTGTTTCCTTTACTAATTACAGCTCTGTTAACCATTAGCGGATCGCCTCTGCTGGTAACATATTGTCCTATTCGACGTTGTTCAAAAGCACCGATTCTCCAGCCATCACCTGGCATACAAGACTTAGGTGAATGTGCAGAAGCACCTTTACGTTGCGAGGCATAATAAGCAACATAAAAATTAACGGGTAAATCATCACCTGCTACAGAATAATTACCAATGATATAATCATCAAACTTTAAAGCATCTATAAAGTTTTGCCCCATACCCACTTCAACACCTTTCCATTCATCCATCTGTAACGGGAAGTTTACAAAACGTAGTCTTTGAGAAGTAATGTCTTCCCTGTCGCCCATCATAATTGAAAGTGGTACCATCACTAATAATAAAGTGCAGGCTACAAGATATGGTTTCGGCAATCCAAAAAACCGAGAGTTACTTTTACCTTCATTATCATCCTCTGTTGAGGAAGCAACCAAATCTTCAGTTTCAGTTGAGGCAACTGCATCGACCACAAAAACTTGAGAAAACGTTTTTCCAGGCATAAAAAGCAGAACCATAAGCCACATTTCGGCAAACAATACGCCTAAACAACCAATAAAAATAATCCAGCCTTCAAAATCATGTAAAAAACCTTCTGCCTGTTCTATGCCCCAATATTCCACCAAAATACCAATAACACCGATGCGTAGACTGTTCATAATTACAGTAATAGGTAATGTAGTCAAAAACACAACTGCTCGCATCCAGAATTTTGCCCGAAAAAAATAGGCACACAAAAAACCGAAACTGGTCAGTGGAAACAGGTATCGCAAACCACTACAAGCTTCAACTACCTGAAGTTTATAGACACCTAAATCTATAACATTACCTTGTAAAAAAACACTGATATCCAGTAATCGAATGACCGCAACACCCAACTGTGAAGAAATCAGCTGCAGCTGTGAGGACAGGCTATTGTATATAAAGGCCGGCAAAGGAATCATAAAAAACAGATATGCCAAGGCAAACCACATCAGGCGTATACCCTTCCATCCCAAAAGGGATAGACATAAACCGTATAAAATTAACAGAAAAGCATACTGAGTAACAATATATAACGCAGCCAGTTCACCCATCATTCCAACAATCAGACCGATTACTACAATAAAAATACCGGCCCAGCTGCCTGATCCCATTAATTTACTGGCTGCCTCTCTGTTACTCCAGATAAACCAGAATGAAATAACAGGAATCAGATACCCATGACTGTACTCTTCTTTCTCCCAGGCATTTATCATATAAAGCAATGCATCACTAAACATAGCGCCTAACATCAAGGCAACAAGGCAAAGAGAGGCGTATAACCCAAGGTTTTCTTTGATCGATGTATTCATATTGACATTTTGTTTGATCTTTCTAGAACATTAGTATATCTGAACTTTACTCTATCCCAAGATTTTTGTAATATTCATTTAAATAGTTAAATAAAAAAAGGTGGGCGATTAGTGCCACTAAAACTCATATAAAGAGATTCTATGTTGGTTTATTTGATAAACGACTCAACTATATAGAAACAAGTGATGCTAATTCTACTTTGTCAGATTTGAAAGGATACTATACAAAGTATCTTCATAGGTGTGCGTGCAACACACCCTACATTTATAATCTGACAAAGTATAACTAAGGAACGAGGATTTAATAACTTCCGGTTTTTTGAAGGAACTTGCAGAATAGCTCTCGAAAAAGACTATGGTCTTTACCTTCATAAAAGCAGATTAAGGTACATATAAAGAACTCGATCTCAATAGAATTTCCAGATTAGATTAAAATGCATACCCCCATCGAACAGATAAAGTGCCATCCCGCTCTAACTGATAGCCATTTAAATCATGATAAACAGGCTGTAACCATTCAATACTCAACTGATGGCCTGAATAGGCACTATCTGGTGCGGAAAGCGTCATCCCGATACCGATGTCCCAGAACTTTCCACCTTGATTTGCCGGATTCTCCAGTGGAGTCAATTGCACCTCATTCCCTAAGCCATAAAACACATCTGGATTAATGATATCATTTACCTTATCTTGTACCCGATAACTATTACGCAGCGAAAAGGATAACCAGTCCTGTACCTGATAACCGCCCCAGACAGAACCTTGAATTTCATTACCCAGTGCATAGCCCTCTTTATTTTTATCCTCCATACGTAACGTTGCATTGACCTGAGCTCCCCAGGACCAATGCTGATAATGGCCAGTATAGGTCAAACTGGGGTTGATATCCCAGGTACCGCTACCCAATTGCATATTATAACTTTGAATCGGGTTACCGATTTCCTCGGCAACTTCGTTGCCGATGCCGGGGTGCCCATTAGCCTTGGGTAAACCAGTGAAGGTGATATCGGTACGGCCAGTTGGTGCACTGATGCCGAGTCCAAGATGAACATGATGTATATCATTTTCAAACAACTTGACCATTACAGCCATCAGGGTATCACCCAGGCCAATGGCTTCGTGAGATCCACCGATAATTTCCGGCGACTGATTGGGTAACGGGTCCATATCCATCTTCTTATAGGCAAATTTCGGCATCACCATCAGGTTCAACCAATCGGTCGGCGCATACATAAAGTTCAACATGTGCATATGCATATGCATGCGCGTGGGCTTAAAGTCACAACCCCCGCCATCACATGCTTGCTCAATAATTTCCTGATCAGTGATAGCTGTTGTATTGCCGTGTTGCATCTCGTTCGACCAATCACTGAAAGCATAATTGTAGCTGACCATAAAGTCACCTGCCTTGGGTAGCATATGTGCAAACATGACCCCGGCTGGCGGGTGCATGCCATGCTGCTGATGTTTTTTATAATCAGTACCCATGCTATGTCCCAATTTGGCCAGATCCATGTGCAATCCGGCAAAAAGCAAGTATGAATCAATATCGGCAAAGCTTTGCTCACCCCCACCGCCCAGTTTTAACGAACCCTGATGAGTAGAATATTCAAACCCGGCATCCAACCGGAGGCCCTTGGCAAATTGCTTACTCACCGTTAAACCGCCACTAATTTTACCAAAACCAGACAGACGGTAATCACTGGAATAATAACCATCGGCACGCGGCGCCAGAAAAAACGGCGCATAAAAATCTGCTGCACTCTGCGAGTAATAACGAATACTTGGGGTTACCGTTACACTATAGGGTAATTGCTGATACCAGCTTAACTCAAAGGTGTGCGAAGTAATATCCCAATCATCCTGGTAATAACGGTAATCAAAATGTAGCGAAGCATCCAATGCATCAAAATGCTGATTGACACCAGCCGACAACACCCATTGATCACGCTTGTCCGGCCGCACTTCACGGAATAGATTAAAGCCGGCTACCTCTAAGTTGGTCACTGCTTTCCAAGCAGACAGTCCTTCTGCCCCGTGAATAATAGTCGCGCTAAAAAATTCTTCCGGGGTGATTTCGCCTTGTATATAGACCAGTTTATAGGGGTTGCTAAGAAAACCACGCTGGCGGGTATAAGCACCGTTAAAATGAAACAACGTATCCTTACTTAGTACCTGAGAAAAGCCCAGATCAAAGGACCGAAACCTATTCGATGCCTGAAAATCTGCTACCTCACCTTTGCTATGATCATGCGGCCCCCCTAATGTGACTGCTTCTCGTATAATTTCATTATTGGCCAGACTGTAACTGGCGGAAAGCGTAGTCAGTTTGTTATTGAGTTCCAGACTAATATGTCCGGAGCCGAAAACCGAATCAAAATCAGGTTCGTTGGAATAACCGCCCGTCAAAGCCAAAGTAACCGGTCCTAAATAAAAATTACCGCCCAGCACTTGCTGGGTACGGGTTTCTAACGGTTGCACAGCCATAACCTGAATTGGCTTGGTAAAATCAATACTATGCGGTTTGTTTAACAAATCAAGAAACTGATTAAAAGATAAACCATCCTGTAAGGCTTTATCAAATAATATTTTACCCTCTCCAAGCTGTGTTGTTTTTAGGAACAAAGATGTCGGATCAACATTCGAAGCAGCAGAGACCACATCGGCTAATGAGCCAGATGGCCTGTTAAAACTGGGACTGGCACCGATATAAGTATCCATATCAATACTAAAGGTAAACTCCGCCCAGTCCTTGACCGGCACCACGAAATTTCCATGATAGACATTAGCCGTTACCCGATCGCCTTGTTCCGTATAATAACCGTATTGTGCTGTGGCTTTCGGCTCAGGTTCCGGTGTGGCTGCTTTTGCAGCAATGCCTGGCAACATCAGTGCCGCACCACTTAATGCCAACAAGACATTATTGGTGTTTTTTTTCACTTTAGTTACAGCCACAACCACTTCCCGAACCGCCATAACCACCGGAAGAAGCTTCCTTACTATCAAATACGTGAGCTCGAAGAGCAGAAAGCGACGGATTAGGATTCAACGACATATCGCGTTTCGCCAGATTACCACGCTCCCAGGGTGCAACACTGCATCCTGATAAAATACTTAATGATAAAATCATGCCACTAATTTGATATAGTAACCGTAATTGAAAACCTGCTAACGCTTTCATTTTTTTTCCTCTAACAGCTCCACCACCTGACGCCGTATTTCCGCCTGATCGGTATCGCGAAAACCCAAATGCACCGCACGCAGTAAACCATTGCGGTCAATTAAATAAGAAGAAGGCATCGCAATAACGGCATACTTTTTCGGACATTCACCTGACGGCTCCCTGGCCAGTACAAAATCAACTGGAAATTCGGCCAGAAAGGGATCAATATCATCTGGGTTCTCATCAACACTGATACCGATCACTTCAAACCCCTTATCCTGAAAGTCATTGTGTAAAGCATTTAAAAACGGCATGGATTTTTTACAGGGTGGACACCAGGTAGCCCAGAAATCCAAATAAACCACCTTGCCGTGATAGGCTTGTAAATCAAGCAAATCATTATTTTTCAACAAACGGGCCTTACAGGAGGGGACAGACGTTCCAATGTCTATAGCCCAAGCGTTTACAAGACAACATAAACTAAAAAACAGCAGCACTATGATTTTTGACATAATTTCTTCTTTTCAGCATTCTGATAAAACAATTCCAAAAGCTAAACAGCTTGGTACGATGCCTAACACAAAATGCTGGTCATTATCCCTTCTACTTCAAAGCTGCACTTATTTTGATGTCAGTACTGAAAAACATGGCTTTAACCAATAATTTTGCATGGCGTTCAATCAGCAATTTCTGACCAACCACCTTGATATTGCAAGCTATAAGCAATGAGACTCTACTGTTTAACCTAGAAAAATCAGTTGGCTCACGGTTTCTAGCACAAGCTCTTGATTCCACAGCACTTCAAAAAAATACCCGCTTAACCTAAAGGGTGAAGCTAAGATTTTTTTAAATCACTGTGAAACCAATAGCTAGCACTATAATTCCGCGCCCAACTGATCTTTCTAGGTTTAACCATTCAGTAAAAGTCATTCCGCTAAAAAAGGGCAACGTAATTAGAAAAAATATTCAGCTGTGAAGTTTGCATTATAGACAGACGGCCTGAGTCTATCAGACCGCCAAAAGAGCGGATAGCTATTATTAAAGTATATTAAGCCGCGACTGTAGATGCATTTCGGCGCTTTCTACCCGCACCAAACAGACCGATAATACCGGTACCAAACAGATACACAGCTGCTGGCAGAGGAACAGCTGCCGGGGCAATTAACTGCAGGTTGTCCAATCTTGTAATCAGATTACCTAAATTAGAATTTAACGATCCATCTATACCTCGACCCAGAGAATCATAAAAATACTCCACCAGATAGACATTCTGTAGTGCGGCAACGCCATCCAAATGCAAATGTGTGCCGTTAAAACCATTTACAACATTACCGGCTTCAGTCAAAAAATCGCCATTGACTGATGTGGCAGTAAACCCATCGGCACCACCACCCAGTATCACATCGACAAAGCTTGAATAATCAGCAGCAGTATAACCACGTATCGTCATCGTAGTTTGGCCACCACCCAGCAGACCAAAGTTCATATTTGCAATATCTACCCCGCCGACACCAAAAGCCGCATGGTCAGTTAATTGAAACATACCGCCACCGGAATCCGATAACAAGGCTACCACATGATTTGGGTCGGTAGCAGACATAGTCTCACCATGCACATGACTGCCACCACCTGTGATAGTACCGATAGAATTTCCGGGAGTAGTACCAAAGCCGATGGCACTGAACTGAATGCCTTGTTCAATATATGAGTTACCAAAAGCTGGAAATACCGAAGCCGCCATTGGACCCGGTGTAATGTTAGCACCTGTAGCATTCCCGCCATTATCAAAAGTCATCAATGACCCCCCTGGGAACACATGCGCTGACGCCTGACTTGTTACACCTAACAACCCTAAGGCAAAAACAGCGGGCTTAATAAATTTTTTCATATACTTGCTCCAATAATTCGTGCTGTTATCAAAGCTTTAATATTGACAACCACACTAAATAAGTAAAACCATCAATATGATGGTATTGAATTCCCTCCCTCAATTCAGGTACATCAGGGATGCAGCTCAGCCATCTTCACATGGTAAAGACCCGAAACTTTCTGGCCCAACTTCACAGCTGGTGTAGCAACTATGCACAGTGCAGCATCCATGCCATAACCAGAAGGAGTTCATAATTCGCTTAAAGAACAACCTCATTAACACATAAAACTGTATATAAAACATGATATTGAAATAACAATCATTTCTTCAAACAACTCATAACCGAACAATTGCCAGACCACATTGCATACAACTCGAATCATTGAAAATTGTTTATTAAGTGATATCACACATTCAAATAGGGCATATCCCACAAATTCACATACCTTACCAACATCAATAACTACTAATATTTTCACTATGTAAGCTATAAGTGCTTGTAAAACCTACCAACACTGTTCAGACCATTCCATCATTGCTATTGAATCGCTCATAAAAGCAATAACCACTTGAATAATATTCTTAAATTTACCAATGGCTCATTGTTTGCTTAATAAATGCTGTATTCATGGAGGAAGCTTGCCAAACCTGTTGCAAAATAGGGTCGGAAAGCCACGGGTCTGCTGTTAATGCAGATAGCCGGGCTGCAAATTTATTTACGAAAAATATAAAGTATTTGGTAATTATTCAGCCTGTAGTGTAGTAAACACATACTGCAGGATATATATTGATTTATCAGGACAGGTAAATTTGACCCTAGCAGCATTCCTCTGCTCCTGCTCCAAGCTGCATATGTTTCTTCAACCCACCTAAGGTACAGCAACATACTATTGCAACATCTAAATAAATCAATATCTCGTACTCTGGATAGCAACCCCTACAGTGTAGTTACCCAATTTTCTTTATTTTTTAGAGTAATCACTTAGAAACTCGCACCCGTTAAGTTGGCAGTCACTGTATAGCAAGCTATGTATTTATGCCAAACTCAAAAGGCAGACAGAAAGGAATATTGATGATCAATGTTATTTCACGCCTGTTTCTAAGAAAATGCCATTCAGAGCAAATCCTGTTTACAACAGAATTCACAACCAATTTTGAGGTTTAATATGCGGTTTAACAAAAACTTGATCTTTATAAGTCTATTGCTGGGTGCTCAGCCATTATTGGCTCACGGCCCGATAACACCTTCTTTAAAAGGCGCACCTATCCCGCCAGTTCCAGGACTACTGGATGGGCAATCCCCTATTGTTATCGATAAGGCAAAAGTCATCGTCTTAGGCAAGGCTTTATTCTGGGATATGGCGGTAGGTAGTGATGGCATGGCCTGCGCATCCTGCCATTTTCATGCCGGCGCTGATTTACGCGCCAAAAATCAACTGAACCCTGGACAAGCAAGCCTGGCTATCAGCGGACAAACCTTTGAACCCCGACTTTCAGGCACAACTAGTAGCCCTAATTATACTCAGCATTTGGCTGATTTCCCATTCCATCAAAGGGACAATGTATTCAGCCCTAACAGTAATGTTATTTATGATTCTGATGATATTGTTTCTTCTGCTGGTGCCTTTAGCGGAGATTTTAATACGGTTGCAGCTTTCGGTAACAGCAGTGATGAATGTACGCATAATGTAGATCCGGTTTTCCATGTGAACAATATTGGCACCCGACGCGTTGAACCCAGGAATACACCTACTGTCATCAACGCAGTATTTAATCACCGTAATTTCTGGGACGGTCGCGCGAACAATGTGTTCAATGGTAGCAGCCCTTGGGGAGATCGTGATCCGGATGCTGGTGTCTGGGTTAAAATCAATGGTCGCACAGTACAAAAACAGCGTCTGCAATTGATTAATTCCTCGCTGGCATCGCAGGCTGTGGCTCCCCCACTCAGCGAGCTGGAAATGAGTTGTCGGCAACGAACCTTTCCTGATTTAGGCCGAAAATTGTTAATGCGCCGCCCACTGGATAAACAAAAAGTGCATTTTCAGGATAGTGTACTGGCATCTTACAGTAGCAGTATTGCCGGTAACGCCTCAGCGGGTCTTAATACAACTTATGGTACATTGATCCGTGCAGCCTTTAATCCTAAATACTGGTCTTTTCGTCGTCGCGGAGCTTTTGGCAAACCAACTCAGGGTTTACCCTATACACAAATGGAGGCCAATTTCTCAATGTTTTTCGGCCTAGCTATTCAGTTATATGAGTCCACGCTGATTTCCGATGATGCACCGATTGATAAAGCCACTCGGGATCCTGTCACTTATCTGCCTACCGATCTCGGAGTATCCGTACAACGAGGCATGGCGGCATTTGAACAGTTTCATTGTAATGTTTGTCATTCCGGCCCTGCGCTAACAGCCAATGCCATTATCACCAATGCGCAAATGCTGGAAAATAATCCAAATGTATTTAATGCAAACAACCCCTTTCAGAACGGTTCAAATGGTGTGGCAATCAATCGCAATGTCGTTAATTATGATAATGCAAATGGATCTAGATTCTTCGATACCGGTTTTGCCAATACTAGCGTTCAGGACCCAAGTGGTGATCCAGGTGTCAATGGACTGGATCCATTTGGTAATCCGCTGTCCTATGCAGAGCAATATTCTGAATATCTAGCCGGCACACCCAATGCAATTATTGACGTTGCTGTTAGTATCGACAAGGTTAAAGCCTGTAATTTTCAGCAATTTTTAGCAACCAGCAGAACATTTCCGATACCGATAACGCAGTTTTTCAATAATCCAGCCAATATTATGCCGGATCCAAACGGGGCGACTAATTGTTACAACTATGGGCCACTAGATGCCTATATCCCAACCCCAGCAGCAGCTGCAACTGAACTGGCAAATCCCAATTCCAAAAAAATGGCATTTGCCACCCAGGCAGCTTTCAAGATTCCGAGCTTGAGAAATGTAGAACTAACCGGTCCCTATATGCACAATGGCGGCATGGCAACATTGGAACAGGTTATTGAGTTCTATACGCGAGGTGGAAATTTTCCAAATAACTTTCGACATCAATTTGTAACCTCCTTGCCTTTGTTTGGCACTGACCCGGTTATTGATGCGGCTAATATACAAGCTCGAGCCGATCTAGTTGCATTTCTTAAAGCGCTGACCGATGACCGGGTACGTTTTGAACGGGCACCCTTTGACCACCCTCAACTGATGATTCCAAATGGTCATGTCGGAGATGAAATAAATGTCACTGCCGGACATCCCCTGGATGGTGCGTTAGCGCAAGATACACAACTGACCATACCGGCTGTTGGCGTAAGTGGTAGGGTTACAGCTATTCCTGCCTTTCAGGATATTTTAGCGCCTTGATTTGATGAAATTGCAAATCCGTTACTTTAATCATTCTGTTTTTTATTGAAACAGAATATTCTTTTACATTAATCATTTTTGCCGCTGGGATGCCAGCAAACAACAATCAAGCAAGGATGCTTCTGGAGTTAAACAATGAATTTTTATAGCAAAAAAATATATTTTTCCCTACTGATACCTACCGCTTTCTTTGCAGGCAGTTTTCAACCTGTTTTTGCAGCCAGTCTTTTTTCCGGTGAATCAAATATAATATTAACAATTGACAGCATAGTCAGCAGTTCTGGTAATACCGCAGGGTTAAGCATTGATGGTCTGTTTGAAATTGGCACAGCAACTACTGCACCGGGATTTGGAAATGCTGTCACCGGTGATGGCCAGTCCAGTTATACTTATACTGGAGCAAACCAGCTGCCCTTAGCTGTAAGCGCAGGTAATAGTGTCAACCAATTTTTTAACGCTACTGGTGGCGCCGGAAACGGCAGTATTGACAGCTATTACCAAGCCTATGGAACATTCAATTTTGCCAATAATTCCGCATCCGATATTTTTACCATCAATTTCAGTCTGCTCTATACCCTCATTGCTAATACAAGCGGTGAGTTCGCGGAATCACAAGTGTCGATTGATTATTATGATGATTTATTTCTTGTCACTGCCGGATCAGACATGGTAATTGCCAATACATTGACAATCCCTAATGCTGCAGCATTTAACTCTTCACCACTAACATTCAGCATGACCCTTAACGCAGGGGATTTTAATACGTTCTATACTGATGTGGCCATTACCGGAACTGCTAGCAGCGTCTCGGCGGTACCATTACCGGCTGCATTCTGGCTGTTTTTATCTGGAGTAATAGGCCTGCGAAGATACCAAGGCAAAGCTATGTTTGCCCGTAATTAATTACACTGGATTGTCTGAACAAAAAAACAAACCACCAGAAAACACTGGTGGTTTGATGAAGCCGCAGCAATCGACTTTAAGCCCAAAACTATCTTCTCATCCTATAAACTAACTATATAGGTGCTTCATGAACACAAAAACCGTCTTACTCATTTTAATTGGCTTAACAAGTACAAATACTCAAGCCGCCTTATTCGACCGCGGAAATGGTATGGTCTATGACAACATACTAAACGTTACCTAGTTACAGGATGCCAATTTTTCCAATACTTCAGGCTTTGTAACCGTCGCAGGAAGAAATATCACGAGCAGCGGAGGGAAAATGAACTGGAATGAAGCAACTGACTGGGTCAACCAGTTAAATTATGGAGGATTCAGTGACTGGCGGTTACCCACCGTCAAACCCGTTAATGGTGTAGTCTTTCAAATCAAAGTCGGCTTTGATGGCAGTACTGATTTTGGTGAGCACATCACCAGCACGTAAAGTGAAATGTCCTATATGTACTATGTCAATCTGCAAAATTCCAGTGTTCATGATACTTCCGGTATCTATATTGGTTGTGATATTACGGGTGCCTGCCTAACTAGCACCGCTTTATTTAATAACTTTCTACCTGATAACTACTGGGCCAGCACTGAAATAGACCCTACCTTCGCCAGGAGTTTTAATGCCCAACATGGCATACAAACACCGTTTGACGGTAAAGCCAATTTATTTTACGCCTGGGCGCTTCGCTCTGGGGATGTGGCAGTAGTACCTCTACCAGACACTTTCTGGTTGTTTTTTTGTTGTTTATTAGGTCTAGCAGGTTTTGCTCTACAGTCTTTGCCAAGAAACATTAACAGTAATTTTGCTCGTATCGTCTAACCTGAAAGCAAGCCAATATCTTATCTGCAAAATGATTATGACGCTCGAAAAAGTCATCGTTTTAATTTTTCAAGTAATACGTACAAACGCCTTAACAAAGTGTGTCATTTCACACAAACTGAGGCATATGACATACAAAAAAAGTGAGATAGATCACGCTTTAGCAGGAAATAACGATACGCAAGCGAAATCTAATAATCATGGCACCAATTATGCTAGTGTTATCGTTGAGTCATTTTAAAGCTGTGCTTTAGTACAGAATCAGCGTATTTAGCAAAGATTTAAGGGCCTCAATGCCACTCTCGTATTGATTCGAGACTGGAAAGCCTTGGAATTCACAGAGTTAGCCAGGCTACTCTCTTATTATTCAAGAGATGAGCGGGAAGCAAGTCATCTTCAAAGTTTAACAGACTTCCCGCAAAACACCTTATCACATCTGGATATTTCTGCTGGCAACCCATAAAGAATTGCCGAAACAGATTTTTCCAAATGTTTTAAGACCCTACAACATCCTATTGGATTTAGCAAAAAATTATGGAGTTAAAACATAATGAAACAATTCTCTACAACATTTAAGGTATCACTGGCTGCAGCAGCCTTTGTAATGAGCAGTAACGTGATTGCCGCAGGCCTGGTTGCTGTTAACCCTGGAACCGCATGGGATACCACAAACCATCTGATGATGGCTGGAGGAACCATTGCTGCTAGCAACAAAACAACCGATCTGGTTTCTTATACCGGCAACCCAGCATTGGATAGTGCAGCATGGGGACACCTGGGTACCTGGTACACCTTTATGAATCATCACGCTTTGGATACAACAGTATCGGTAACTTCAAACATGGCGGATATAGGCATGACGATATGGCGAACTAATGGTACCTTTGATGGTGGCACCCAGTCCAGCGGAGAACTTTCAACTGCATCAAAAGGCACCCCCCATTCATTTAATCAGACAGGTATTGCTGGCGCTTTTGGTACCTACTGGATGACAGACAGTACTTTGATGACAACCGACCCGCTGAATACCGGAACAGCAAATGGCATACTTGAAACACTGGGTTATGCAAATTCTGGTACAGCACAGGCTGCAAATGGCTGGGGCGGTTCTGTCGGCCATGGCGCTTTCGACACCAGCTTAACAAACACGTTTGAAACAGGTGTTACTGGAACAGTTGCTGCCGGTCAAATTGATCTGACCTTGTCAAACCTTGCGGCTGGCTGGTATTTGGTATTTATCGGCGGCAGCAATACCGCTCAAGCAGCTGCACCTTTTAATCTGACGGTATCGCAAGTCGCCCCCGTACCTTTGCCAGCAGCAGTCTATTTGTTTGGCAGTGCTTTAATGGGTCTACTAACCCTGGGACGCAGAAAATTCGCTGCATAGTTAAATCATTCAGAATCTATTCTCAGAACATGCGGAGTAGATTCTGTTTGATGCTAGTTACCAGCAATCTAAAATTTGGTTAATTAGTTACTACCTTTTAACTTGAAATATTCAGTTACTGGCTCAGCTAATTTGGTAGTGGTTTAGCAAACCCAAAATGTTAGTCTACTAATCAGTAGAACTTCACACCTCAGTGCCCACCTGCTTGCTTTAGCATGCTATTCCGTAATGATGTGTAACATCTGTTTCAACCCTTAACTTTACCCGTCATTTTAACTTTTTCGAAGTATTAGCCCTGGGAATAGACAGCCTGGGTAACCACACTCATTTTACGTTTCTTTGTGAAATGTTTTGTTCCTTGGAGTAACCAATGTTTGTTTTATTTAAAATTAATTTTTTACCGCTATGGTTGACGGTGTTTTGTCTGTTGCAAATTGAGGGTGCCACTGCAGCTCAAGGCCCTATCCCCATCAATCTAAGCACTTTACCTGTACCTCCTATACCGGGTTTACTGAATGGTTCTGACCCTATCGTTGTTGACCAGCAAAAAGCCATTATTTTAGGTAAAGCATTATTCTGGGACACCAATGTGGGTAGTGATGGTATGGCTTGCGCCTCTTGTCATTTTCATGCGGGTGCTGATTCGAGAGTAAAAAATCAAATTTCACCGGGAGCAAAGTCCACTCCGCTAAATGCACAATTGTTTGACTCCTCAGCTTCTGGTGCTGTCATCAATGCCAACCATACATTAAAAAAATCCGATTTTCCTTTTCATCAACGCCAGCAACCGCTAGATCATACTTCTTTGACTATACATAATAGTGATGATGTGGTTTCATCATCAGGCACATTTGGCGGTCAATTTAATGATATTGAGCGCACAGGTAGCAACGTGGACGATTGCTTGCGATCATCTGACCCGGTCTTTCACGTGGGCAGTACTGGCACACGCCGTGTTGAACCCCGGAATACACCAACGGTCATCAATGCTGTTTTTAATCACCGCAATTTTTGGGATGGCCGGGCAAACAATATTTTTAACGGAAGCAGCCCCTGGGGTGATCGGGACCCGGATGCGGGTATCTGGATAAAAATCAACGGACGTAAGGTTGTTAAACAACGCCTAAAATTAATTAATGCTTCATTAGCATCTCAGGCGGTTGCACCACCTCTGAATGGTACTGAAATGAGCTGTCCAGGTCGAACTTTCCCCGCTCTAGGCAGGAAATTATTACAACGAAAACCATTACAATTTCAGAAAGTACATTTTCAAGACAGTGTCTTGGGTGGATTGAGCCTCAGTGTACCAGGCGATCTACAGCCCGGGCTGAAGACAACTTATGGTGAGTTAGTTCGATCCGCTTTCAATAAAAAATATTGGTCCTACCGCCGACGCGGTCCCTTTGGTGCACCGACTAATGATCTACCCTATACCCAGATAGAAGCCAATTTTTCTATGTTTTTCGGCCTGGCCATTCAACTATATGAATCTACCTTAATTTCTGATCAGTCACGTTTTGATTTGAGTGCGCGTGATCAAGCAGGAATGCCAACACAATTAACATCATCAGAGATGAACGGCCTGAAACAGTTTCGCATGAATCAGTGCGCACTTTGTCACATTGGTCCTAATTTTACTGCCGCCTCAATTACTGCAAATGCGGCCATTAGCAAAATACACCCTGAAGCTTTTGGTGGTGCATCTGTATCCATGAGCACCACCACGAATGTGGTAAACCGCATCTTGACGGCTAGCTCAGTTGCTATGTTTGATAGTGGTTTTGCATCAACCGGCGTTACTGAGAACTCATCCGATATTGGCATTGGAGGCACTGACCCATTTGGCCATCCTTTGTCATTTTCAATGCAGTATTTGCAACATCTAACCGGTAATAATACTGGGGTGGTTGATAAAGATGTGTTCAATATCCGTTCCTGTGACTTCCAGGAACCCTTTGCCGTCAATATCAATTTTCCATTTCCTGTGTCAAAATTTTTCACCGCTGCCGATGGCTTGATTCCGCAACCGCAAAATACCCTGAATTGTTATTTATCATCTGCAAACAGCGCTTTTTTACCCTCCCCTGCAACGGCACTTGCAGAGTTAAACAACCCTAACAATCTAAAAATGACTACAGCAGTAAACGGTGCTTTTAAAATTCCTTCGTTACGTAATGTCGAACTAACAGGCCCCTATATGCATAATGGCGGCATGGCATCACTGGAACAGGTGATTGAGTTTTATTCCCGAGGGGGTAATTTTAATCCAGCGGCCAAACAATCTGAGAAAGTATTCCCTCTAGCGCCTTTAACGTCCGATATTGCAGCTCAACAAAATCGTGCCGACCTGATCACATTTTTAAAAACCTTGACTGATGAACGTGTTAGATATGAAAAAGCGCCATTCGATCACCCAGAAATTAAGATTCCCCAAGGCCATATAGGCGATGAATTTGCTGTAGCAAGTGGAAACCCTATTGCTGGAGGCAGCGATTTAGCGGAAGATGAATTCCTGAACATTAATGCAGTGGGTGCATCCGGCCGCTTAACCCCGCTAAAATCTTTTGATAGCCTTCTAGCGCCCTAGGCTTTATTGGGCACTTAGAAACAAATGATAATTCAGAATATGCACATGAACATTATCAATTAAAAAATACGCTATTTAACCTATTGCTCTGAGCTATATGCCTTATTTATCACATAATGAACATTCCATAGCCATGAAATAACAATGACTTACATTTTGGCATACACTTTGCTTTAAATAGTTATAGGTACATGCAATATAAGGAATTAATTCCCCCCAGCCAAAGAACATTTTTCTTAATGTTTATCTTTATAGGCGGGTACAAGTGCAAAACTTGTGTAGACATGGAGTCAACCATTTATTCATAACTGCCCCTAATAAGTTTATATTACGGTTAGACCTGGATAGATCCTTTATAAATAATTTGCAACCTATTTGCCACACCTGCTATGAACCTAAATAAATCAGTTGAACGCTAACCATGCCCTTAACTCATTAAAACATTAACAGAATTAAATTTTTCATTACTCACCCATTCGGTGAGAAACATTCGCTTCACGGTTTTGTGAAGAAGTCTGGAC
>Ga0256847_1000570_pt1 | contig 22545 bp, 17 predicted proteins | sample TeddybearmetaG_FD_189099 | JGI IMG/M metagenome (GOLD analysis project Ga0256847, IMG submission 189099) | Hydrothermal vent microbial communities from East Pacific Rise, Pacific Ocean - Teddybear | ecosystem: Environmental > Aquatic > Marine > Hydrothermal vents | place: Pacific Ocean: East... | reverse complement strand
AACGAGCAGGTCATCACGCCGAACTTCAGCTCCAGTGCGCACGTGCCAGGTGGCAATTGTGCCTTCACTAATAGACTCAGGAAACTGAGGAGCCTTAATCTCAATGGTCATGACAATTCCTTATAAGCGATAGATCGTAATTTGTATTGTTTCTCATAATCGTATTATCCGTATAGAGCATCCAGCACTAGACGTTCCTGTTGCTCTATGTGCTCAGACAGGTGGCCGCTGGCCGGTGCCGCTGACGCTTCTCTTCCTGCGTAAGCCAGATACAGATCCTTATTGCACGACAGCAAAACCCTGCGTGTATGATGCTGACTGGAATACCACGCACCCTGATTTTGTGGTTCTTCCTGACACCAGATTACTTCCTTTAAGATTGGGTAGTGTTTAACAACCGCCGCCAGTTCTGGCTCTGGATAGGGATAAATTTGCTCAAGTCGCACAATTGCAATGTCATTACGATTATCCTTCCTGCGCTGTTCAAGAAGATCGTAATAAACTTTGCCACTACACAGTACCAGACGCTCAACAACCGAATCGTTCAGTTCATCTATTTCAGGATAAACAGGCAAAAACGCACCATCGCTTAAATCTTGCATAGTGGAAACTGCAAGTTTATGGCGCAATAGACTTTTCGGTGTCATTACAATTAAAGGTTTACGAAGAGGCCTGATTATTTGTCGACGTATCATATGGAACATTTGCGCCGGTGTCGTGGGAATACAAACCTGAATATTGTGTTCCGCACACAATTGCAAATAACGCTCGAGCCGTGCAGAGGAATGTTCGGGGCCAGCACCTTCATACCCATGTGGCAACAACAAAACCAAACCACACAATCTGCCCCATTTGTGTTCTCCACTGGTGATAAACTGATCAATCACAACCTGGGCGCCATTCGCAAAATCACCAAACTGCGCTTCCCAAATAACCAAAGTCGCTGGCCGGGTAGTTGCATAACCGTATTCAAATGCCAACACCGCTTCTTCAGAGAGAAAGGAATCGAACAAGCTAAAGCGAGGTGAATCGGGAATTTGCGCCAATGGAATGTACTGTTCTCCATTATCCTGATTATGAAAAACTGCATGACGATGGGAAAATGTACCAACACCCACATCCTGCCCCGTTAAACGTATGCCATGACCTTCAGACAACAAGGTAGCATAGGCCATCACCTCCCCATATCCCCAGTTTACCGGGAGCTCACCAGACGTCATTTTAAGGCGATCATCCACTATCTTTTGCACCTGGCGGTGTAATTTAAATCCTTCCGGTGGTTTTTCCAGGTCTCGCGCAATACCCTGCAATCGCTCAAGGTTTATACGGGTATCGCCTGGAATGGTCCATTCATGGCCAATATAGGGCGACCAGTCTATAAACAGGGACTCGTTGGGTTCATGCACCAGGCTTAGGGCTACGTGCTTGCCGGTCTCCAGCCGCTCTCGAAAATCGGACATCATATCCATTACAGCTTCTGTTGTAACCGCCCCTTCCGAAATAAGTTGGTCGGCATACAAAGATCTTACCGTTGGATGCTTGTTTATTCGCGCATACATCAGGGGCTGGGTTTTCATAGGCTCTTCAGCCTCGTTATGACCACGCCTTCTGTACCCAATAAGATCGATTACGACATCTTTCTTAAACTTCATCCTGTAATCTATGGCAACCTGCATAACAAACAAAACTGCTTCCGGATCATCCGCGTTTACATGAAAAATAGGCGCCTGTATCATTTTGGCGATTTCGGAGCAATATTCTGTAGAGCGTGCGTCTTCCTGCTCGCTGATCGTAAAACCAATCTGGTTATTTATTATTATGTGAATTGAACCGCCGGTCTTAAATCCCCTTGTCTGAGACATCTGGAAGGTTTCCATAACCACACCTTGTCCTGCAAAGGATGCATCACCATGCAGCAACACCGGCAAAACCATTGAGCCGTCCTTGTCTTCCCTTCTATCCTGGCGAGCTCGCACCGAGCCTACAACCACCGGGCAAACTATTTCCAGGTGAGAGGGGTTAAAGGATAATGCCAGATGCATTTCACCACCGGGCGTAGCTACATTTGACGAAAACCCCTGATGGTATTTTACGTCTCCCGAACCGTGAGAAATTTGCGCCTTACCTTCGAACTCATCGAACAATTCTGCCGGCGTCTTACCGAGAATGTTCACCAGCACATTCAATCGGCCGCGATGAGCCATACCAATTACAGTTTCAACAATCCCATAGGAACCTGCCCTCTGCAAAGCATCATGCAGCATGGGTATAAGAGACTCACAACCTTCCAGACCAAAGCGTTTGGTTCCAGGGTATTTATTGTGCAGGTATTTCTCGAGCCCTTCTGCAGCAGTCAAACGCTCCAGAAGCATATCTTTAACTTCCTGGCTAAACTTTGGGTGAGAACGCACGCTTTCCAGGCGCTGTTGAACCCACCTTAATTCTGCGAAATCTATTATGTGCATATATTCCGCACCTACCGAACTGCAGTAAGTGCGCTCTAACGCAGTAACAATGTCTCTCAGTTTTGCAGAATCTTCCCCATACTCAAACGAACCAGTAAGAAACTGTGTGTCTAGATCTGCCTCAGTAAGTTTATGATATTCAATCGCCAACATCGGAGTTGGGGGCCGAACCATCATATCCAACGGGTCCAGTTTAGCTCTCTTATGCCCTCTGTGCCGAAAGGCGCTGATAAGTTCAGCCACACGCACCTGTTTAATTTCGTGCTGATGGGCGACATCAGTACTTACCGACTCAGGTCGCGCCTTAAGTCGGTTGCGACCAATAAGTTCAAAATGCTGAAGAATGGTGCTGTGGGGAATATCATGTTTTTCAGATCCGGCAACATCCGGCAGATCCAGAAAGTATCTGGACCATTCATCCGGAACAGAAGCCGGATCATCCAGAAATGATTCATAGAGCGCTTCTATATATGCAATATTTCCACCGGAAAGATGGGAGCTTTGCTCCATTCTTTCCAAAAAGTTATCTGTCATGTCTATTCTCGAATCACCTAGTCCGCTTATCGCGCACCGCTCCCAGTAAACTCACTAACTGCCTTGAGCCAGTAACATTGAACGGATTTTGCCAATAGCTCGTGTCGGATTTAGACCTTTGGGGCAAACGCTAACGCAATTCATAATTCCCCTGCATCGAAAAACGCTAAAGGGGTCGTCCAGCTTTGCCAGCCGCTCGACGGTTGCCGTATCACGACTGTCTGCCAGAAATCTGTATGCCTGAAGCAATCCTGCCGGGCCAATAAATTTGTCGGGATTCCACCAGAACGATGGGCAAGAAGTTGAACAACAGGCACACAAGATACACTCATACAGACCATCAAGCTTTTCTCGTTCTTCAGGAGATTGCAGGCGTTCCTGTGATGGCGGCATAGAGTCGTTTTGCAGATACGGATCTACCTTCTCATACTGCTTATAGAACTGGTCCATATCTACCACAAGGTCACGTATAACAGGCAATCCAGGCAATGGCCTGATTTCCAGTTTACCTCTCTTTTCGACCGTAGAAATTGGGGTTATGCAGGCCAGGCCGTTGACTCCATTCATGTTAACACCATCGGAACCACATACACCTTCGCGACAGGAGCGCCTGAAACTTAAGCTACTGTCCTGCACTTTAAGAAGTTCCAGTACATCCAGAACCATAAGATCTTTATCTTCAGGAAGCTCAAGATCCATTTCCTGCATATAGGGTTTCGCGTCCTGATCCGGATCATAGCGATAGATGCTAAATTGCATTAATTAGACTCCCGACTAATATTTACGAACAGTTGGCTGAAAGGCGTCGACCAACTTTGGTTCAAAATTTACAGCACGCTTGCCGACACTTTTATCTGTGGGAAAATATATAGAGTGGCAAAGCCAGTTTTCATCATCACGATCCTGGTAATCATCCCTTGCATGCGCTCCCCGGCTTTCTTTCCTTTCTTCTGCCGCTATCGCAGTGGCTTCGGCGACTTCCATCAGGTTGTCCAGCTCCAATGCCTCCAGGCGGGCAGTATTAAACGCCATGCTCTTGTCATCCAGCCTTGCATTCGCAATTCTTTCGCGCAACTCAGCCAGTTTAACAATGCCTTTTTGCATATGGTCTTCGGTTCGAAAGACGCCAAACCCATTTTGCATGGTCGTTTGCAGTTCTTTCTTCAACTCCGGCACACTTTCACCCAAACTTGAATTGTTCCAGCGATCCAGCCTTTGCATGGCCGCTTCAATATCCGACTCCGATGCCTCTATCATGCTAGTACCCTGTTTTAGTACCTTTTCGATATGCAATCCGGCCGCTCTGCCAAAAACAACCAGATCAAGCAGAGAGTTGCCTCCTAATCTGTTCGCACCATGTACAGAAACACAAGCCACTTCTCCCGCGGCGTACAATCCTTCAATTGGTACATCTGTGTTTTCAGTGGTTCTTCTTATAGCTTGCCCATTTATAGTAGTTGGAATACCGCCCATCTGGTAATGACAGGTAGGCACAACCGGAATGGGTTCTTTAATGGGGTCTACGTGGGCAAAAGTTCGGGACAATTCAAGAATTCCGGGCAACTTGCTATTTAGGACATCTTCGCCCAGATGATCCAGTTTGAGAAAAACGTGGTCTCCATCTGGCCCGGCGCCACGCCCTTCAAGTATTTCTATAACCATCGACCGTGCTACAACATCCCTGCCTGCCAGATCCTTTGCAGTAGGTGCATAACGCTCCATAAAACGCTCGCCGTCCTTATTAATCAGGTATCCGCCCTCGCCACGACAACCCTCGGTAACCAGTATTCCAGCTCCAGCGATACCCGTAGGATGAAATTGCCACATCTCAATATCCTGCACGGGAAACCCTGCTCTCAGTGCCATACCGATACCGTCACCGGTATTCATAAGTGCATTTGTTGTTGAGGCATATATTCGACCTGCCCCTCCCGTCGCCAAAAGCGTAGCTTTCGATTTAATAAATACCAGCTCACCGGACTGCATTTCTATGGCTAACACACCAACGACATCCTGGTTGGCGTTTTTAACCAGATCCACAGCGAACCATTCGTTTAGAAAAGTAGTTTTAGCTTTCAGATTCCCCTGATACAAGGCATGTAACAGGGCATGTCCGGTACGGTCTGCTGCAGCGCAGGTTCTCGCCGCCTGTCCGCCCTTGCCAAAGTTTTTAGACTGACCGCCAAAAGGTCTTTGATAAATTCTGCCCGATTCGGTTCTTGAAAATGGCAAGCCCATATGTTCCAGCTCATAAACCACCTGGGGACCAATTTCGCACATGTATTCAATGGCATCCTGATCACCTATATAGTCGGAACCCTTTACGGTGTCATACATATGCCAACGCCAATCGTCATCGGGATCATCGCTGGCAATGGCGCAGGTAATACCTCCCTGTGCAGATACAGTATGTGAGCGGGTCGGAAAGACCTTGCTGATAACCGCAGTGTTTAGACCTGACTCGGACAATTGCAGTGCCGTACGCATTCCAGCGCCTCCACCACCCACTATGACACCGTCAAACTCCATCGTTCTGATGCTTCCCATGCTGCCTACAGCCTCCAAATAATATTTAGTGCCCAAAGCACATAAACCACCAGTGCAGTAATACAGGCGAATTGATAAAACAACCTGCATATCAGCGCCCTGGCCCCGAAATAATGTTCCCGGATATAGTCCGTTCCAATCGTCCACATACCGATCCAGGCATGAGCCACGAGGGAAAACAGAGCCATCGTACTGAAAATTTGCATGGGTAACGCAGTAAAATAGTGCACAAAATCAGAATGATTAACGGGTGCACGACTCATAAAAAAACCGATTACACAGACGGCATAAGCAAGCAAAACTACAGCGCTTACCCTCTGCAGTATGAAATCAGATAATCCGCTGCGTCCAAAACTTGTAACATTGGTTACCATAACCACATTCCCGCCAGTGCAATAAGTATAAATGAGATAAAGACAGTGAGCTGTGCCGCACGTTTCGCCGCTTTCAGGCTATCACCGATATGAAAATCCAGCAGCAGATGTTTTATACCGGCCACCATGTGATAGATAAGTGCTGCCATTAAGCCCAGTAGCACGAGCTTGCCAAAAACTCCATTCATTGCCAGTACAGCTGATTCAAAACCCACCGGCGATTGCAGGGCTAAATCCACCACATACAGCAGGAAGCCTACTCCCACAAACAGTATTGCACCGCTGACTCTGTGCAAAATGGAGGCAATCGCTGCAAAGGGCCAGGCAAATCCCAACAAGTTTATATCTACGGGACGATCTGTTTTCATTGTTATTAGTTCCGGGACACCACGTTATCTGGGTGACGTATGATAAACGATGCGCCAATCCTCTGCCAATAAGTTACCTTCTAAAGCTGCAATATTTGACAGTCACTCTGACAGCCGATACTTTGGTCAGCCATCCAGCTACAGGAAAAACCAACAATGGTGCAAAAGACGGCCCGAGTCACTATCGACGGACACTCAGAAACGATAGAACTGCCTATCTATTCAGGCACCGAAGGCCAGGATGTAATAGATGTTGGAGGACTTACAAAGCAGGGGTATTTCACCTACGACCCAGGTTTTGTCTCAACCGCTGCCTGTGAGTCAAAAATCACCTATATAGACGGGGACAAAGGCATTTTATTGCATCGCGGCTATCCAATTGAACAACTTGCAGAACATTCCAACTATCTCGAACTATGCTATTTGTTGATACACGGTGAGTTACCAACTAAAGAACAGAACGATGAATACGTCCAGGTTATAAAACGCCACACTATGGTGCACGAACAACTGCGTTATTTCTTTAATGGTTTTCGCCGGGGTGCGCACCCTATGGCAATAATGTGTGGTGTAGTAGGCGCTCTTTCTGCCTTCTACCATGACTCTCTTGATATAGATGACGAAGAACATCGACGCATTACCACCAATCGCCTGATAGCAAAAATGCCTACGCTTGCCGCAATGAGCCACAAACACGCGGTGGGCCAGCCATTTATGTATCCCAGAAACGACCTTAGTTACGCTGGGAATTTTTTGTACATGATGTTTGGCACTCCCTGTGAGGAGTGGGTTGAGAACCCGGTTTTAACCCGTGCAATGGACAAAATATTTCTCCTGCACGCAGACCACGAACAAAATGCCTCTACTTCCACGGTACGGCTCGCAGGTTCTACCGGTGCAAACCCGTATGCCTGTATAGCTGCTGGCATTTCGGCACTGTGGGGTCCGGCGCATGGTGGAGCCAATGAGGCGGTTTTAAAGCAACTCCACGAAATCGGAACAGAAAAGAACATCGACAAGTACATTAAAAAGGCCAAGGACAAAAATGACCCATTCCGGCTCATGGGTTTTGGACATCGGGTCTACAAAAACTATGACCCCCGGGCCAAAGTTATGCAGGAAACCTGTCACGAAGTTTTTGCCGAGCTTGGCGTGGAAGCAGATCCACTATTGAAAATTGCCCAACGCCTTGAAAAAATCGCACTGGAAGATGAGTATTTCGTTGAGAAAAAGCTTTATCCAAACGTAGATTTTTATTCGGGCATCATTCTAAAAGCCATGGGTATTCCGGTGGATATGTTCACCGTTATATTTGCCACAGGACGCACTCCTGGATGGATTTCGCACTGGAATGAAATGATCAGCGGACCATATAAGATAGGGCGTCCCCGCCAGTTATACAAAGGACCCAAGAAGCGGGACTATCCGGTCTCCAGAAAAACGTAGCAAAGGACAAGATGGGATGTCTTGAGCGGGTTAGCGTCGTAACAACCTGATCAAACTGGAGGTATCCCATCTACCCCCTCCTATTGCCTGCAACTGTGCATAAAACTGATCTACAAGAGCAGTTAGTGGCAGGCGCGCGCCATTCTTTCTTCCGGCATCCAGGCCAATACCAAGATCCTTACGCATCCAGTCTACGGCGAATCCATGGTCAAAATGGTTGTTCTTCATGCTCTCTGCCCTATTTTCCATCTGCCAGGATTGCGCCGCTCCTTTCGAGATAGTGTCCACTACCGCGCTAATATCGAGCCCTGCCTGTTCAGCAAAGTGCAAGCCTTCGGCAAGCCCCTGCAAAATTCCTGCTATACAAATCTGGTTAACTACTTTTGTCAGTTGCCCCGCTCCAGCTGGCCCCATCAGTTTTGAGGCTTTGGCGTAACAACTCATCAAACTCTGTGCTTTATGGTAACTACCCTCCTCGCCCCCCACCATAATGGTAAGTTGACCATTTTCTGCCCCTGCCTGCCCGCCAGAAACCGGAGCGTCCAGAAAATAACAGCCTTTATCACCACATTGTTTAGCCAGGTTCCGCGCCAGTTCTGCTGAGGCAGTAGTATGATCCACGAGAATCGCGCCTTTCTTCAGCGTCGCCAGTACGCCCGAATCACCTTCAACCACGCTCAGTACATCTGCATCATTGCCAACGCATACAAATATATAGTCTGCGTCCATAGCCGCATCCGCTGGGGATTGGGCACAGCTGCCTGAATGTTCAGATTTCCACTGATCTGCTTTTGAATGTGTGCGGTTAAAAACTTTAACTTTATGGCCAGCCCGCGCCAGATGCCCGGCCATGGGATATCCCATTACGCCCAGGCCTATGAAAGCCACTCTCTCATTGTTTTTTGATAACACGTCTATTTCCTCGCCAGCTCTAATTAATATTTCAACGGGAATGGTGCCATAATCACAGCAGGAATAGAAAATGAGTATTGAAATACTATGAGTGACCTCTCGGGGCTGCCAGGCATAGACCGGCTGTTAAAAGTTTCTGGAACCAGTACCTTGGCAACCCGGTGGGGCAGACAAACTGTTGTTGACGCCCTTAGAACCATGCAGATGCAAATCCGGGAATCGGGGGATGTGCCCAACTGGGCTCTGGATCCAGAGCAGTACACTGATCAGCTAAGAAACCTCTTCGCAAGAAATTTTGGTACCGGCTTAATCCCCGTTTACAACCTGGCTGGCACTATAATCCACACAAATCTGGGTCGTTCATTGCTTAGTAAAAAAATGGCACAGGCTGGTTTGGACGCAGCAACCCAGGCAGTCACTCTGGAATTTGATCTGGAAACCGGACGCAGAGGTGATCGTGACCGCCTGGTCGAACATCTGTTATGCACGCTAACGGGCGCCGAAGCTGCAACAGTGGTTAACAACAATGCAGCAGCAGTCTTACTTGTACTCAACTCCCTGGCAGAAAACTCTCCAGTACCTGTATCCAGAGGGGAATTGGTAGAGATAGGCGGTAGTTTCAGAGTACCCGAAGTTATGCAAAAAGCCGGCTGCACACTTGTTGAAATAGGCACAACCAATCGCACTCACATCAAGGATTATGAAACAGCCATTGATGCCAGCACTCGCCTCCTGCTAAAAGTACATCCCAGCAATTACCACATTCAGGGCTTCACCAAATCGGTAGAGATACCGCAATTGGCGAGCATTGCAAAAAAACACAAGCTGCCACTCTATATTGATTTAGGCAGTGGTGCCCTCATCGACCTGGGTAAATTTGGTTTACCGACTGAACCCACAGCCGGTACCGTACTTGCCCAGGGCGCTGATATTATTTCATTCAGTGGAGACAAGTTGTTGGGCTCAATTCAAGCAGGAATAATACTGGGTAAAAAGGCGCTTATCGAAAAAATCAAAGCCAATCCGCTGAAGCGAGCATTGCGCGTAGACAAAATAACGCTTGGGATTCTCACAGAAACTTTTAAGTATTATCAAGATACAAACACACTCGCAGAAAATATCCCCCTTCTGGCAACGTTTAAAAAACCAATACATGAAATCGAGAAAGAAGCTCAACTTGTGGCTGAGGTTATGCTGCAAAAACTGCCTTCTGACATGGGCTGCAAGGTCACCGAAAGCCAATGTCAGATCGGCAGTGGTTCTCTTCCTGGTCACCATTTGCTTAGTCGCGCCGTCTGCATCTCGTCATCATCTGGCCGAGCACTTGCAGACCTACATCAGAACCTGCGTGCCTTACCAACCCCGGTAATAAGCAGAGTACAGGATAATTGTCTGTGGATGGATATGCGTACAGTAAGCAATGTGCATGAATTAGTAGAAAATTTAAAATTGCTCGAAATAGATACACAGGTTTCCACTCAATGATCGTTACTTTAGCAGGTCATGTCGACCACGGAAAAACCAGCCTGGTGAAAGCACTTAGTGGTATCGAGACAGATAGCCTTAAAGAAGAACAACGCAGAGGTCTCACAATTGATCTCGGCTTTGCATATATAAACTCGGGTGACTGCGACATCGGCTTTGTCGATGTACCGGGGCATCACAAATTTATTCACAATATGGTTGCGGGAATCGCACATACGCAATTCGCTATGCTGGTAATCGCGGCTGACGATGGTCCTATGCCGCAGACCCGGGAACACCTGAGTATTTTAGGTCTAATGGGTCTGCAACACGGGATAGTTGTAGTAAGCAAAGTCGACAAAGTATCCGAACAGGAGCTGGACAGCTGTTTAGAAAATGTCCGAAAGCTAATACTCGGTACCTTTATGGAGCACTCCCCAATACATCCGGTATCCACATATTCGGGCGGTGGCATACCTGAACTACTGCAACTGATAACAGTTGAAGCCCAAAAAAAGCAAAACAAGTCGGACTCTCTTTGTTTCCGAATGGCGGTAGACAGAGTGTTTAGCATTAAGGGATCCGGGTTGGTGGTTACTGGCACCATTCATTCAGGTCAGGTGGACATCAATACACAAATTTTGGCCAGCTCCACGGCTAAACCACTTAGAGTGAAGGGCATATACAAGCAAAACCAGCCAGCCAGCCACGCACAGGCTGGTGATCGTTGCTCACTAAACCTGAATGGCATAGAAAAACACCAGATAGGTCGAGGAGACTGGATACTTGAACAACAAACATACGCACCTAGCAGATCTCTCGTAATACGCCTGAAAGTACTTCCAGAGTTTCCGAGAGCAGTAAAACACTGGTTACCTGTGCATATTTACCATGCAACCAGCCACACCACGGGGAAAATAGCGCTGCTGGATTCTGCTCCTCTGCAACCCGGAGATTCGGCCCTGATAGAGCTGGAACTGGATGAAGCACTTTTCGCCAAACGTCATGATCGTATCGTAATTCGAGAGTTTGGAGCAGAGCGGACTCTGGGCGGCGGCGAGGTAATTGATATTTCGGCATCACCGTATCGAAGGCGTGACAGGCGAAGACTGGCATACCTGCAGCATCTATCACGGCCTCGGGCTGCTGAAGCGTTGGGGCTTATGCTGAGCTCAAAAGACGATGCCGGAAGTGTGTTTGATCTTGTTAACGTTAGTGCGTTTCAGCAAAACTGGAACCTGACCCTAGAGCAGATGCACTCCCTGCTAACTGAGCACAAAGCTATTCTCCTGGAAAACGCTTCAATCATATATGCGTATGCAGAAGAACGTGAACACAACACCCGAACATCGATAATGGACGTCCTAAAAGAACACCATGGCGATAACCCCGCAAGTCCAGGCATGAAACCGGATAGTTTGCGACGACTGGTACCTGCACCTGAAATGCTAACCAACAGCATACTGATTGATTTGGGAAAGAAGGAACAAATCAAAATAAGTGCAGGTTTGGTTCATCTTCCAACGCAGGCCGCAATTCTACCCGTAAAGGTGCAGACTTTGTTTGATGCCTACAAAAAGCTTGCGAGCCGTACAAACCAGCCACCAAGTTTGGGTGATGTTGCCAAATCAATAAATGTAGTGCAGACAGAACTCGCACGGGCGCTAAAACAGGCTGCACGCGTAGGCCTAATCACCGAAATAAGTGCAAACCGTTTTTTCCTGCCCGATCAGTTAAAAAAGATGATAAATCACGTACTTGACCTGACAGTAGATGATGCTTCTTTTTCGGTACGGGACTATCGCGATAAAACCGGAATAGGCAGAAACACTGCAATTGAAGTACTCGAACATTTTGATGCGCGGGGATTTACGAAAAGATTTGATAACCTGAGAAAACGTATTAGTACTTACAAGTAAAGTGCACTACCATTTAACACCTGCAAGTAAGGAAGAGAATCGTCTCTGGTGAGGCGCGCGGCCTTCAAAGCCGTTGAGGTGCGTGACCGTGCCTGGTTAGTTCGATTCTGACCTCTTCCGCCATCTTCAATATGGGGTCGGGGTAAAGTGCCAGGGCAAGCTTATTCGGCAGCGCTCGTTCAACGCAATACCAGCAATTAGCGAGCGATTTTACCCTGGCACTTTACCCCGACCCCAACAAAAAAAACCGCCAGGTTTTTGCACCTGGCGGCTCTTGTTACTATCGGCTAACTATCTAGCCTGAGAACGCATTAGAAGTTAAATTCAACTCCAATTCGACCTTCCCACAGTGAGCGATTTTCTTTGATGTCGTTAATGCTACGATCGCTAAACCGATCGTAGATAAATCGACCCTGATCATCGATACCGGCGGTAACCACCTGCTGCGAGAAGAATTGAGCATCTGTAACGGTGCCCCATTTCTTGTTCAGGAAATTACCCACGTTGTACATTTTGAAGAATATACGTCCGCTGGTACCTTCGATAAAGGTTGGCAGTTCCTGCTCAATACGCATATCGATGCGTGTAGTCCACTTGGCATTTTTATCGTTACGTTTTGTGAAACCAGGACCAAAGCCCTGATCGTCTACCCAGGCAAAAAACCCAGCCTGATCAAAGCCATCACCAAAAATCACATTGGGGTCGCCAGCACTATCCGGGATGTAAAGCAGATGTCGGCCAAAGAAGCCATCACCTTCCAGAACACCACCGCCCATTACAAAGCTTTGCGCCTGACCCTGTTGAGCGTATCCGTAAAAGGTTATACGAGTTTGCAGATCCGAGATAAACTCCCGAGCAAAACTTGCGCGGCCAGTAAACCTGTGTGGAACTTCGTAATTTGAAGTAGCAGCTCTCGGGTTATTGATATCCAGTAGCGCCAGATTATCAAAGTTTGACCCAGCGGTAGAGCTCGTCATTGGGCTAACATCCTTGGCGCGTACATGAGCATAACCAAATGACAGGTCCAGCCCCCAATCAAAATCCTTACGCAGGCTGATTGAGAACACATCAGAAGAGCCATTGGATGATGAGTTGGTTAACATGTAGTTGTCCTGACCATTCACATAATCATAGATCGGCGTGCCAAGAGAAGTCTGGCCTACGATCGCCTGGGAAAGGTCAATGTAGTGTGCCGTGTCTATAGCACTGGTGTGCAGATAATCGATATCCGCAATTATCTCCATTGGTAAATCAATAGTAGCACCCAGTGCATATTTCCATTCTCCTGGCTGCTTGTAATCCGGGTCGATAAGAACCAGACGGCTTGACGAGGCATTATCAATGGTAGTAGCTGCAACCTGATCTTTTAATGACTGAGGCACATCAAAACCGGGACGCCCGGCACCAGACAATACCAGATCGTTGAAGACAGAATTGGAACCGAAGTAATTAGTTCTTAGCTGTACGTTAGTAAAACCATCGTTACTGAATGAATTGGAAATCCACACGTTGGGATTACCACCAGAGTACAGGCCAACACCGGCGCGAATGGTTACAGTGTCACTAAAGCCCCAGGTAATACCCAATCGTGGCATCAGGATATCCAGGCCATCGATGCTTTCGTCATTTGGTATGCCATTCGCATCAGTAAATGCCTGGTTAAAGGTAGGACTATCATTGGTGGAAAACCAGTCATAACGCAATCCAAACACAATGCTTAAGTCATACTCGTCGAAAAAGTACTCATCCTGAATATACAAAGCGTGTTCCGTGTTTGCGAATGCAGCACCCGCATCAGCAGCAACGTTGGTACCACCACCACTACCATAGTAGATACGGCTGGGGCGACCCAGTTCAAATGCGTCGATTCCGGATATGCCACAAGCAGCATCGTCGAATCGACCTTGTGCCGTCAGAGCACCGCAAGAGGCAGGATTACCTTGTGAACTATCAAAGAAATCATATTCACCACCACGAGAGTGCTGGACAAACAGGTTAAAAATGCTCAGTTTCTCCTGCTCGTAGCCGGCCGTGATTACATGGTCACCAAACAAATACTGGGCAGACAATTTAAAGAACTTGGATTTGGTATTTAGCTGGTTCGCCTGGCGGGAATCGTCTGCACCCAGATAAACGGTGCCATCACGCCCGCCGATACTGATCTGAAAATCACCAAAATCACCCGGGCCTACTGTTACCTGCGAGTCATCCATTTGGCTATCGCTATAAAATACCTCGGTTGAGAAGGCATCGGTCCATTGCGAAATCAGTTTGGCGGTATAGGTTTCAGACTTAGCACCTTTTGTGTAAAAGTGATTGGCGAATTCAAATTCGTCACTGTCACCATCTGAGTCCCTGTCCTGAAACCCATCGTAGTAGTTATAGATGAGAGCCAGACTATGGTCTTCATTGATATTCCAGTCCAGTTTAACCATGTACTTTTCATCTTTCTGGGCGCCATTACCGGGTTCACCACCTGGATCATAGTCATAAAGATTATTCGCGATATCAACAATTCGGTTGTAGTCTGTTTCGCTTAGAAAATCTCGTTCGATACCACCACTTGAAGAACCACTGAAGGCCTGTGAAATAAAACGTGGTTTTTTGCTCTTTTCATAAGCACCAAAAATAAACAGTTTGTCTTCTATAAGGGGTCCACCGATAGAGAAACCCTTTTTATTTTCAGTGTACGAACCATTATCAAAAACCTGGTCCACGCCACCAATCTTGTCGCCTTTAAGGCCGTCGGAACTGTGCTCGTAAAACACATTACCGTGCCACTCGTTGGTGCCTGATTTGGAAACCGCATTGATGTTACAGGCCGAAAACCCACCAAATGTCACGTCAAACGGAGCCAGTGAGACTGATACCTGCTGTATTGCGTCATAGGGAAAAGGCATACCCACTGCTGTAGAGTAACCATTTTCATTCAAACCAAATCGGTCGTTGGTGCTTACACCATCTAGCGTAATACTGTTAAAACGTGGATGTTTGCCTCCACAGTTAACGGCTGAGCTATCATCGTCTGCATCCAGACTGATGCGCGGGTCAAGTGAATATACATCCATAATGTCCCGGTTAAAGGCAACTGCTGTATCTAGGTCAAACTGGCCAAAACTGGCAGAAGGCCCGGTTGCTATATCGGCACCAAGAGATTCTCCAATAACAATCACTTCCTCAACCACGGCGTTTGACGCCAGGTTAATAGGCAGATTGTATATTTCTCCAAGTGCAATCGAGGCGATTGTGCTGGACTGAGACCCGTTTACCGTAACACGGTATGGTCCACCAACAGCTAATCTCGATGCCAAAAAAGTACCGGTGTTGTTTGTACTATAGCTGCGCTTGGCACCCGTTCGCAGATCTTCTACAACAACAGAAGCGCCAACAAGTGGTGCGCCGCTGGCACCAATTACTTTACCGCGAATAGAAGATGTTGTTTCTGCTGCATTCACCATTCCAGGCAACAAAAATAACACTGTTAACAATACGGAGAATGACCTCCGCAAACTAACCAATACGTGATTATTACCACGCGAAAACATAACTGATTTGTCAATCATGCCGTATTACCCCCAAAAATTTGTCTGTATTTAGACCAGTCGTCCAGTTTTATACTGAAATCGCGGCATATTGTCCCCGCTTAGCAGCCAAAAATACAGATTTATTTTTGGATTTCTTTATCAGCCAGTCAAATTCCTGAGAGCGCTTTATATGAATACAAAAACTGGGTAAAATTTTGCACCAGTACGTGCAGTAGACCACGTATCTAACCAACTACAGGAATCTGGCCATGTCCCTTCTCATACGCGGTGGTACGGTCGTCACAGCAGATTTAACATCAAGAGCAGACGTTTACTGCGAGAACGGCAAAATAGTACAAATTGGTGAAGATTTACAGGTGTCTGCTGCAGAAACTGTTGATGCTGGCGGCCAGCTGGTAATGCCCGGCGGCATTGACCCCCATACCCATATGCAACTTCCCTTTATGGGAACCGTTGCTTCAGAAGATTTTTATACCGGAACATCCGCCGGACTCGCTGGCGGCACCACCATGATTCTTGATTTTGTTATTCCTGATCCCCAACAAAACATACTGGACGCCTATCTCACCTGGCGTGGGTGGGCAGAAAAATCTGCTGCCGATTACAGCTTTCATGTCGCTATTACCTGGTGGGATGAAAGCGTGCACAAGGATATGGGTACGCTGGTAAGAGAACATGGCGTTAATAGTTTCAAGCACTTTATGGCCTATAAAGACGCGATAATGGCTACCGACGACATCCTCTTCTCCAGTTTTACCCGCGCTCTGGAACTTGGTGCTATGCCCACCGTTCATGCGGAAAACGGTGAGCTTGTATACCAGTTGCAAAAACAGTTGCTGGCAAACGGCATTAACGGTCCGGAAGGGCACCCGCTGTCACGCCCTGCTGCAGTAGAAGGTGAAGCAGCCAACCGCGCTATACGCTTTGCCGAAGTTATAGGCGTTCCTTTGTACATAGTTCATGTTTCCTGTAGCGATGCACTGGACGCTATTACACGAGCCCGTCTGGCAGGACAAAGAGTGTATGGAGAAGTACTGGCCGGGCATCTTCTGATTGATGAATCGGTCTATCAGAACCCGAATTGGGAAGCAGCAGCAGCGCATGTTATGTCTCCGCCATTTCGGCCAAAAGAACACCAGGAAGCACTTTGGAAAGGTCTGCAATCAGGCATCTTACAAACTACTGCAACCGATCATTGTTGTTTCTGTGCAGATCAAAAAGCCGCTGGAAAAGAAGACTTTAGCCTGATACCAAATGGTACCGCCGGCATAGAAGACAGAATGGCCGTATTATGGACTCATGGGGTAAACACCGGCCGTTTAACACCCGAAGAATTTGTAGCAGCCACCTCTACCAACGCAGCCAGAATATTTAATATTTACCCGCGTAAAGGCTCAATTTCTGTGGGCGCGGATGCTGACATTGTGGTTTGGGACCCACAAGCAACTAAAACCATATCTGTTAAAACTCACAAACAAAATATCGACTTCAACATTTTTGAAGGCATGCAGGTTAAGGGTCTACCCTCTAATACCATTTCTGCTGGAAAACTGGTTTACGCCAACGGTGAATTACGTGCAGTAAAGGGTGCAGGAAAGTATATAGATCGTCCAGCCTATCACTCGGCTTTTAATGCGCTGGAGAAATGGTCGAAACAATCGCAACCGGCTGCGGTTGTTCGTACATAACACCTTCCAGACGATCGGGAATTACTATGAGCACACACGATCAGAAGTTATTAGAAAAGGCCCTGGAGGTACGAAAATTTGCCTACTCCCCCTATTCCAGCTACTCCGTTGGTTGCGCCTTGCTCGACGAACATGGTGGCATTCATACCGCCTGTAATGTTGAAAATGCGGCATTCCCCCTGGGCAGTTGTGCTGAAGCCAGCGCCATAGGGGCAATGGTTGCATCAGGCGCTAAAAGCATAAACACCATACTTATTGTTGGAGGTTTTTCGCAACTTGAACGCTGCCCTCCCTGTGGCGGTTGCCGGCAACGTATCCAGGAATTTGCACATTCTGAAACACGCATAATATTGCAAAATGATTCAAGGGAGCTGGAAATTTACGCTTTAAAAGACCTGTTACCTAACTCTTTTATACTGGGCATGAAACCATCAGGGTAGTACACCACCCAGAATAATCTGACAGAGCGATTCCTCCACAGAAGTAAACAATTTTTTAGTGAGCCTGGATTCGGATAGTACTGCCTTCACTTGAGGGGCAAAATCGGCATAGTGTTGAGTGCCGGCCCAAATAAGAAAAATAAGATGATAAGGGTCTATCTTCTTAAGCTGACCGGTATCCACCCAATGTTGAATAACCTCCGTCTTTCGAGACATAAGCTCGCGCAATTCAGTTTCAAGGTAGGTTTTGAGAAAAGGCGCGCCATGTAAAATTTCGTTGGCATACACACGAGAATCTGCCGGCATTAGTCTGGACATTTCAACTTTCTGCGCAATGTATCTACTCAGTTCAGTTCTGGGATCTCCCTCGGGATTCATCGTCACCAATGGCGCCAACCAGGTTTCAAGCGTTCGGTATAGAACCGCTGTGTAAAGATCGGATTTGGTAGTAAAATAATAATGCAGGTTGGGTTTCGAAATTTTAGCGCGTGCTGAAATTTTATCTATTGTTGCCCCTTCATAACCGTATTGTGCGAACATTTCCAGAGCCGCATCCAAAATGCGCTTTTCGTTTAACTTTTGTATTCGGGTCTTTACCGGTGGCACAATATTTTCACCATATATTAGCGCATCCCTAGAGAGCAAAGAATAAACCAGCAATTGCTGCACTCATCAAATTTGACAGAGTTCCAGCTGCCACTGCTCGCAAACCATACCGGGCAAACAATTCTTTTCGCTCAGGCATTAATGTTCCCAGACCACCCAACAATATTGCTATGGATGACAAGTTTGCAAAACCGCATAACATAAAAATGATTATGGCCTGGGTTTTTTCGCTTAAGGTGTCAGCAATCTGCCCGAAATGCAGAAAAGCCACAAACTCATTGAGCACGAGCTTTTCGCCAAAAAATGAACCCGCTATCTGGGCTTCTGACCAGGGTACATTTAACAGGTACATTAGTGGGGCGAATATAAGCCCCAGAATATATTCAAGGGTGAGATCCTCAAGCCCAAACAATGAACCCAGCCCTCCAAGCACTCCATTAATGAGTGCGATAAGTGAAACAAATGCTATCAGCATTCCACCAATATTAACCGCCAGCTTCACGCCATCCGACGCACCAACTGCAGCTGCCATTATAACGTTAACGTGAGTTGTTCCCTCGGGTTCCAGTGCTTTTGTTGATGCACTGGCCAGTTCTGAGCCGTCGTCAGGCATCATTATTTTTGCCATCAAAAGGCCACCGGGCGCTGCCATAAAACTTGCCGCCAGAAGGTAGTCCAGCCGAATTCCCATGGCCGCATAGGCTGCCAGCACAGTACCTGCGATTGAGGCAAGACCAGACACCATTATGGTAAATACCTGTGCTTCGGTAAGTTTGCCAAGGTAGGGTTTAACTACCAGAGGCGCTTCAGTTTGACCGACAAAGATATTTGCTGCTGCACAGAGAGACTCTACGTGTTGAGTTCCAATCAACCAGCGTAGTCCTCCACCAATGATTTTTACGACCACCTGCATGATTTTGAGATGGTAAAGAACAGAAATTAAAGCGGAGAAAAAGATGATTATGGGCAGTACGTGAACTGCAAAACTTAAACCGGAACTTCGGTCTGCCAGGGGTCCAAATACCATATCAATACCAGCATTGGCGAACCCGAGAATAGATTGTACGCCCTGGGACATACCATAAATCAAACTCTGGCCAGCCGGGATTTTCATAACAAAGTAGGCCACAGCAAGCTGCAACACAAAAGCGGCACCAACTATACGCAGATTAATGCCTTTTCTGTTTGTGGAGAGCCCATAAGCGATCGCTAGAATCGTAAAGATACCAACTAGGCCGAACAAATTATCGATCATAGCCTCACCTGTTTGTTGTTATTCTTATTCACTGTGCTAATACCGTTTACCCATGCCAAGACTGACCTGTTAAACCTATTCAGTCAACCGTTCAAGCACCGTAGGATTCAGTGCTGGTGCATCTTCGGACATTTTTATCGCCCTTAGTATCGTCCGTCTGGCCAGCTCAGCCGAGCTGCGATTTTGCGCATGCACTTCGCACAGGTTCTGTCCTTTACTAACAATAGTTCCAATTGGCAAAATATTGCCAATTCCTACACTCAGGTCCAGAGAGTCATCAAGATGACTTCGTCCTCCACCCAGCTCTACTATGGCATTACCAATTGCCCGTGTATCAACACTTGAAAGCCAGCCATTTTTTTCGCAATGCACCGGCAACACAACCTTCGCCGTTGGCAGATAAGTCTCACAGCGATCCATAAAATCAACCGGCCCACCCAGGGCACTTATCATGTGTGCAAATTTTTCATGCGCAGCTCCAGATACAATTGCACGTTCTACCTTTTCCACTGCATCCTCCAGAGTCTCGCTAAGTTGAGTTGCGAGTAACATTTCTGCAACCAGAGCAACTACCACTTCATTCAATCGGGATTCCCGATGCGTATTGCGCAGAAAGTTAACCGATTCCTGTATCTCCATGGCGTTACCGGCAGTCGTTCCCAGAACTTCATTCATATCGGTTATAAGAGCATGTACTTTTAGATCTGCGAGTGCTCCGGTATGGATAATACTGCGAGCCAGGTTTTTCGCATCGTCCAAAGATCTCATAAAGGCGCCATTGCCATATTTAACATCCATCACCAGGGCATTGTTTCCAGCAGCTATTTTTTTTGAAAGAATGGATGCAGTAATCAGGGGAATGGATTCAACGGTGGAGGTAATATCTCGAATTGCATAAAAACGTCGGTCCGCGGGTACCAGATTGCTGGTCTGGCCAATAATTGCGCAACCTACCTCTTTAACCACCTTTCTGAACAGTGAGAGATCCGGAAACATCTGGTAACCGGGAATTGAAGCTATCTTATCGAGAGTTCCACCTGAATGTCCCAGCCCTCTGCCTGAAATCATAGGAACACAACAGCCTGTTGCAGCTGCAATGGGTGCAAGAAGAAAACTTACTTTGTCACCTACCCCGCCTGTCGAATGTTTATCCACCACAGGCCCAGGTAAGTTTTGGTCAGCCCAGCTGAGCAATTCGCCGGAGCGCACCATGGCGGTAGTTAACAATTCTGTCTCTACAAAATTCATGGAATTGAAGAAAACAGCCATGGCAAATGCAGAAATTTGTTCGGCTGGTACATCCGGGTCGGTCAATCCGTCAACAAAAAACTGAATGTCAGACCTATTCAGCTCTCTGGCATCGCGTTTTTTGCGGATGAGTTCGGTAAACAACATACGTCAATCTCGAATAGAACAGCGCGCAGCTAAACTATTTTTGACCGCATTGTCAAAATAATTTCGATAATCCAATCGCCGTAGTAAGCTATTTTTCGTGGAACGGTTATATTTATCGCAACCAATTTGAACTTCCACTGTCTCTTTGATTAGTTCAAAAAAGGAAGACAGAGAGATTGAACACTCATCAAAGTACCAAAAATAGCATCAGACAACTGGTGTTGCTTCTAATTTTTGAAACCTTAGCTGTGCACTTTGTATATTCAGAGACTGACTCCGTGACGCAATATTGGGACACCAGCGACAGCACAAACCAAACCAGCATCGATCACTCACAGTGGCAGAATTTTCTGGATCTCTATCTATACCAGACAAAAAGTGGCCAAACTCTTGTGGCATACAAAAAAGTAGTGACTCGTGACTACGATGGCCTGAGCCACTACCTACAAAATTTAACCAGGCTAGACCCGCGAAAACTAAACCGGGCTGAGCAAATGGCCTACTGGATAAATTTGTATAATGCGTTAACCGTTAAAGTTGTACTTGATAACCCTGACAAAAGTTCAATAACTAAAATGGGCGCTGGATTTTTTAGTTTTGGCCCGTGGAATGAAAATGTAATTACCATAACATCGCAGTCATTAAGCCTTAACGATATTGAGCATCGAATATTGCGTCCCATCTGGAAAGATGAGCGGGTTCATTTTGCGCTCAACTGCGCAAGCCTCGGTTGCCCCAACCTTGCCTCCGGCACCTATCAGTCAAAAAACCTGGAGGAGTATTTAAATATGGCTAGAAACACGTACCTGGAACATAAACGCGCGGTTCATTTTGACTCCGCGGGAGTTCTGCATCTGTCGTCACTATTTCAATGGTATCTTGAAGACTTCGCAACTACTGAACCAGCACTGCTAAATTATCTCGCAAAACATAACGCCGAATTGCGTAATCAGCTTTTAAACTATACTGGCAAAGTCAGCTACGATTATGACTGGGACCTAAACAGGTATTAAGCATAGCTCACTATTTCAAACTCGATACCATCTGCGTCATTGAAATAGAATCTTCGTCCAGGTTCATAACTTCCATGGTTGTGTGTTTTGAATCCTGCTGCCAACACCCGCTGCTCTGTTTTATCTAATTCATCTACTACCAGAGCAATATGATTAAGCCCACCAAAAGATAAATATGAATTGGTACTGGTTTTGACGGAATCTGGCGCCTTGTACAGAGCGATATAACAACTGTCATCTCCTACATGAACAGTATAACCATCATCTTTGGCTTTACCTTGCCAACGAATATGCCAGTCAAACAGATCGCACAACAAGGCTGCAGATTTCAATGGTTCGCTTACCGTTACGTTTACGTGTTCTAAAAATATTCCGTTCATTATTACTTCCTATATGGTCGTTTTAACAGCTTGTAATACCTACCCTAATACCTCAAGCTTACTTGAGGTCAAGCCAATGGAGGCAATCAATTGGTTAACAATAAATCTTCCGCACGTCTCAATATTGGCCAGGTCGCAGATCGAACCGGGTTGTCAGTATCTGCGATTCGCTATTATGAATCCCAGGCCTCGTC
>Ga0256847_1000569_pt1 | contig 22564 bp, 23 predicted proteins | sample TeddybearmetaG_FD_189099 | JGI IMG/M metagenome (GOLD analysis project Ga0256847, IMG submission 189099) | Hydrothermal vent microbial communities from East Pacific Rise, Pacific Ocean - Teddybear | ecosystem: Environmental > Aquatic > Marine > Hydrothermal vents | place: Pacific Ocean: East... | reverse complement strand
ACTTTATTTTAATACCCTGACAATCATTACTATACATTGATTTTATATTTTTATTTGTAAAAAACTCACTTTCCCAGAAACATTTTGCATCATTCTTGCGTCTTTAAGTTGTAGAACGAAACCAATCATAAAAATTGAAAGTAATTTCCTTACATAAAGAAGAATCAACCTTGATTAAAAAAGCAAGCGCTAATAACCGAGAAGCACAACAAAAACTGTTTGCACAGCATGCTCCAAAAATGTTGAGTGTATGTAGACAATATATCAACGATTTGCATTATGCAGAAGAGATGATGTTAAACGGATTTCTAAAAGTATTTACCAACCTACATAAGTTTGAAGCCAAAGGAAGTTTTGAAGGTTGGATACGAAGAATTATGATTAATGAAAGTATCTCCTTTTTACGAAAAAGAAAACGATTGGTGTTTATTGATGATGAATCCTATTTCAAAACAGAAACTAGGAATCAGTTTGAAACAGAAACAAATGTGAGTGAGTTACAAAGGCTCGTAGATAATTTACAAGATGATTATAGAATCGTTTTTAACCTGTTTGTAGTTGAAGGTTATAAACACAATGAGATTGCTTCTTTATTAACAATTACAGAAAGTGCTTCAAAGACACGATTTTTTAGAGCACGAAAAGAACTACAAGAGCAATATATACAGTTAAAAAAGTTGGAAAATGGAAAATAATATAGAAGATTTAATTCGAGACGATTTTCGTAAAAGAGAAATTCAACCAAATGCAAATGCTTTTGAACGATTGCATGCAAAGTTAGATACTAGAACGGCTAGTAAGCGAAAAAAAGGATTTAGAATGTTGGGTTATGCTGCAGGTTTAATCGGATTCATTTTCATACTGCAATATGTAGTCAAAACGAATAGGACCAATACAGAAGAAATAATTACCAATGTAAAAATTCAAGAGACAATTGAAATACCAACTGACAACGAGAGTACTTCTATTGCAATAGAACAACTTGAAGATGCGAACCCTACTAAACTACCAACTATTGAACCATCTAATAATAAGGTTATAATTAAGGAAGAAATAGTATCGAATTTGAAAAAAGAAACTCCCTCTAAAATTTTAGAAAGTACTATTTCAAAAAAAGAATCAGTACCAATTCAATTGATTGCTAAAGAAAATATAGCTTTTAATGATACCTCAAAAAAGCACTTAAAACCAACTGAAATTACAGATAAAGAACTAGACGCACTATTGATAGCTGCCAATCAATCATTGTCAAAAGAAGGTGGAGATAGTATTACCATCAATGCACGGTCAATGCTATACGAACTAGAAGTTGAGATAAATAAACCCTTACCCGAAAAAGTATTGCTAACCCTTAAAACAGGTGTAGTTACAATAAAAGAATTGGTTAAATCAAATGATAAAGAAAACAATTAAAAAAAAATAACATGATACGAATAGTAAGCACATTAATTATATTTCTACTGTTAAGTTTAGTAAACCAACTACAAGCACAAGAACTATCTTTTGAAGAAAAAGTACAAATACTTTCAGATAAAATTGAAGAAGTAACCAGAGAAGAAAGAGCAGTGTTAAAAGAAGAGATAAAAGAAATCAATCGCCGTTTGGAGGCCAATGAGATTTCTGACACAGAAGCACAGCAATTGAAAAAAAGTGCAGCCGAAACAGCGGCTAAAAAAATTCAGCAAAGAGTTTCGGTAATAGAAAAAAAATTACAAGATTTAATTCAGCATAAAGTTGATGATGAAATATTTACTGAAGAGAATAGAAAAAGGTTTCGGATTGGTCGTTTTGATGTAGATTATGATGAAAACTATCGGAGAAGATATAGAGATAGAAACCGTAATAGAAGAACCACTTCTTACACGGTACTTGCATTCGGATTGAATAATTTAGTAACCGATGGTTCTTTAAGTTCTATTGATGACTCTGAATTCAATTTCTGGCAATCACGTTTTTTTGAGTTGGGTGTAAATCACAAGACAAGAATTTTTAAAGATAATAGTCTTTTTTATATTGATTACGGAGTATCTGTCATGTATAATACTTTACGACCCAGCAACAATCAATTTTATGTTGCCAACGGAAATTCAACAGCACTTGAAACCCATGCCATAGATTTGGACAAATCGAAATTTAAAAATGTGCAATTGGTGGTTCCTCTGCTATTAGAATTGGATTTTAGCAAACCTAAATTTTCAAAAGAAGATGAGAAAATTCGCTATAGAACTAATAGAAGTGTAAGAATAGGGGCAGGTGGTTTTGTGGGTGTCAATATTAAAACAAAACAAATATTAAAATATGAAGAGAATGATATTAAAGTAAAGGATAGACAAAAAGGAGACTTTAATGTTAATAATTTTGTGTACGGATTGAGTGCCTTTATCGGACACGAAGATACCAGTTTTTATATAAAATACAATCTAAATGAATTATTCAAAAATGCAGGGCTAGAACAGAATAATATATCCTTTGGAGTGCGGTTTGATTGGTAATAATATAACGTGAGCTCGACATAAGAAATGTTTATTATAAAGTTAAATTTATTGATATACAGAACATTGTCAGTTCGAGCGCAGTCGAGAACTATTTAAAAACCTCTCGACTTTAGTTTATCTTGAGCGAAGATGAAAGACTCGAGGGGACACTAAAGTTATTACGTCGAACACGCGTTAATATATTTCTCTACAGATTACTTCGTTTTGTAACAACTATAAAGAATAAACGTCTTACATTTATTAAATCAAAAACCAAACAATGAAAACTAAGAGTAGCGTAATACAATTTGGAGAAAATGTAGAAGGATATAACATTCCTGTTTTAAACGAAAGAGAAATTAGAGCATCAGCAGGGATACTATTTTTATTTATGTTTATTTCTATAATGATAGTCATATTCACAGGAAGTTTTTTAATGTTAAAGTATATGATAACCATATTTCTTGTAGACATGTTACTACGAGTTTTTGTGAATCCAAAATTCTCTCCATTATTAATAATAGGACGTTTAATGGTTAGTAAACAAGTTCCGCTGTATGTTGGTGCACCACAAAAAAAGTTTGCATGGACAATAGGCATCGTATTGTCTTCAACAATGCTTTTACTAATTGTAATTGTAAATTCATTTAGTCCTATAACAGGTATTATCTGTTTAATCTGCCTGGTATTTTTATTTTTCGAAACCGCCTTTAATATTTGTATAGGATGTAAGTTATATGGTCTGTTCTATAAAGAAAAGGCACAATACTGTCCTGGCGAAATATGTGATGTAAATTCAAAACAAGACATTCAAAAAATTTCAAAAACACAAATTGCTATCATTTTTGGTTTGATACTTTATATAGTAATAATGGTGTTTTTATTTAATGATATTTTTAGCGAGACACCCAAAGAATTGTGGGGTATTATAGAGAATAAATAAATTATTTGCTAACTACTAATTTATCCACCATAGCTTTAGCGAAGGTGGGCTGCCAACTGAAGACTGTTTACTGCCTACTCGGCTCCAGTAAATCCCATAAATTACCATACAAATCTTCAAAAACAGCAACAATTCCATATTCTTCTTCTTTAGGAGGTCGTATAAAGTTGACTCCTCGTTCTAGCATTTTAGTATAATCTCTCCAAAAATCATCAGTATATAAAAAAAGAAAAACACGACCACCACTTTGATTACCAACAAATCTTTCTTGTTTATTGTTAGCAGCTTTGGCAAGCAATAAACTACATTCCTTTGCTCCTGGAGGAGAGACTACTATCCAGCGTTTAGTCTCACTTAGTTTCGTGTCTTCAATAAGATTAAAATCGAGTTTTTTAGTATAAAATTCAATTGCTTTGTCATAATCTTCTACTACTAATGCAATATGCGCAATTGTTTGTTTCATGTGTTCATATTTATTGTTTTTTAAAGGTCACATGGAACATCCTCTTAATAATCTCTTAGTACGAGAATAATTTAGAAAGAATGTTTCATAATCTTAATTAATAATATTTATTGCTACTTATTCCCTTCCCTTTGGGAAGAGCTAGGGATGGGATTACCTTTCCGAATATCATCAGATAACAACCCAGTTCCATCATGTTTCCAACCCGGCGGTTTTATAAAGTATTTTATTCTATTGATTAAAGAAGTTTTTGAAGTAAACACATCTTTAAATAAGGCTATCCATTCATAAAAAGCGACATATAATGGGTTAAATGAAGAAATATTTTTTATCAATCCGTACACGGGTTTTTCTTCTTCTGGTATAAAAGTACCAAAGAGTTTGTCCCAAATAATAAAAATACCAGCATGGTTTCTATCTAAGTATTGCGGATTGGTAGCATGGTGTACTCTATGATGAGAAGGAGTGTTTAAGATGGCTTCAAACCAATTGGGCATTTTTTTAATCAACTCAGTATGTATCCAATATTGATAAATCAAACTGATAGACATTTGCGCTAAAATCATCACAGGGTGAAATCCTAATAAGGGCAACCAGATCCAAAAAATAAATCCAAAAAAATTACCTGTCCATGTTTGTCGTAAGGCAGTACTTAAATTATATTTTTGAGAAGAATGATGTACTACATGCGACGCCCAAAAAAAGCGACTTTCATGACTAATTCTATGGAACCAATAATAAGCAATATCATCGGCAAATAATATAAGAATCCATGCCCACCATACAAAAGGAATGGTAAAGAAGCGAAAATTTTCATATACAAAAATAAAAATACCAAAAATCAATGCTTTACTGAGTATTCCTAAAAATACATTACCCAAACCCATTGTGATAGAAGTAATGGCATCTTTAGTGTCATAGGCGTTTGCTTTCTCACGTACATCGACAATTATCTCTATAATAAGAGTGATGATAAAAAAAGGAATGGCATAAAGAATTAAATCAGGTATTTCTGGAATTTCCACAGGTTTTGTTTTACTTTAATTTTTAAATTCCACGATGACTTGCCTCGAGGCTTCCTATTTATTTCTCTTTAGGAGAAGTTCGAACTACTTTTTTGCAGTTTTGAGTGAGGCAATTTACAAAATAATGTTGTACTGTTTTAATTGTTTTTTTCAATCGTAAATCAAAAATCTTACATCGTAATTATAACAATTCAATTATAATATAGTATTCATTAAAAATATTTACAAAGAGATATTGAATAAAGTATTAAAGTCGTATATTTGCACGCTTAAAAATAAACAATAAAAGTTAAATTATGAATCATTACGAAACTGTTTTCATTTTGAATCCCGTTTTATCTGATACTCAGGTAAAGGAAACAGTAAAGAAGTTTAACGACTACTTGGTTTCTAAAGGTGCCGAAATGATCCACAAAGAAGATTGGGGCTTAAAAAAATTAGCATATCCAATTCAAAAGAAAAAAACTGGTTTTTACCATTTATTTGAATTTAAAGTTGCCGGTGACACCATTGGTGCTTATGAATTAGAATTTAGAAGAGATGACAGTATTATGCGTTATTTAACCGTTAGGTTGGATAAACATGCTGCAGCTTGGGCAGATAAAAGGAAAGAACGTGTAAAAGCAACTAAAAACTAGGTTATGGCATCTACAATTGAACAACAAGCAAAAGGTGGGAATAAAGCAGATATTAGATATCTAACTCCACTAGATATAGATACAAAGCAAAAAGTTAAGTATTGTCGTTTTAAGAAAAACGGAATTAAATATATTGACTATAAAGATGCAGATTTTTTAATGTATTTGGTAAATGAACAAGGTAAAATTTTACCACGTCGTTTAACAGGTACATCGTTAAAATATCAACGTAAAGTATCTCAAGCAATTAAAAGAGCGCGTCATTTGGCATTAATGCCTTATGTAGGTGATATGTTAAAATAATAAAGAAATTAGTATGGAACTTATATTAAAACAAGACGTAGCAAACTTGGGCTTTCAAGATGATGTTGTAACTGTTAAAAATGGTTATGGGCGTAATTTTTTAATTCCTCAAGGATATGCAATTTTAGCTACTATTTCTGCTAAAAAAGTATTAGCAGAAGTATTAAAGCAAAGAGCTTTTAAAGAAGAAAAAATTATTAAAGAGGCCACTGCTGTGGCTGATGCTTTGAAAGCATTAGAAACTAAAATACCTGCAAAAGTAGGTACTGGTGATAAACTTTTCGGATCTGTTGGTAATGCTGATGTTGCCGCTGCCATTGCAAAAGAAGGAAATGAAATTGATAAAAAATTCATTACTGTTTCTGGAGGTTTGGTAAAAAGATTGGGCAAATACAATGCTAAAATACGTTTACATAGAGCAGTGATTATAGATTTTCCTTTCGAAGTAGTTGCGGAAAAGAAGTAAACATTTGTTGATAAAAATACAATTAAGAAAGAGCTATTTAGTATGAATAGCTCTTTTTTTATTAACTTCGTATCACTAATTCAAAAATTTTAAACTAATTCAAATTAAACATTATGAAAAAAACTTATGTTTTAGTGATGCTGTTTTTTTGCATCGCTATAAGTTCATTTGCACAAGTAACCACTTCTAATATAAAGGGTACAGTAGTAGATGACCAAAGCCAACCTCTACCCGGGGCAAATGTTATTGCTATCCATACACCTACTGGTACTAAATATGGAGGAACCACAAACCTTGACGGAAGGTATAATTTACTCAACATGAGAGTTGGAGGGCCTTATATTGTAACCTTTAGTTATGTAGGATTTAAAAATCAAGAATTTAAAGATATTAATCTTACATTAGGTAAAACATTTTCACTGAACGTTAAGTTGACTCCAGATAGTCAACAATTAGAAGAAGTGGTATTACAAGCAACAGGAGGGAATAATGTATTTGGTAATGACCGTACAGGTGCTGAAACAAATGTAGGCAGGAGAGAATTAACTACATTGCCTTCAATATCACGTTCCGCATCCGATTTTACGAGATTAGAACCCTCAGCTAGTGGTGGTTCATTCGGAGGTAGAAATGACCAATTCAATAATTTTTCACTAGACGGTGCAATTTTCAATAATCCGTTTGGTTTAGATGCAGCCACTCCAGGTGGTCAAACAGACGCACAACCCATTTCTTTGGATGCTATTGACCAAATTCAAGTATCTTCAGCTCCTTATGATGTAACTCAATCTGGTTTTACTGGAGCTTCAGTAAATGCTGTAACCAAAAGTGGTACCAACCAATTTCATGGAACAGTATATGGGTTCTTTAGGAATGAAGATTTTACAGGAAGTAAAATAAAAGGAGATAAATTAGGCGACGCGAAGTTAGAACAGATTCAAAAAGGAATTAGTATTGGTGGTCCCATTGTAAAGAATAAACTATTCTTTTTTGTAAATTTTGAACAAGATGACAGAGATGATTTGGGGCAAAACTGGTTACCAAATACAGGTAGTGGAGCCGTAAATGAATCTAGAGTATTGCGATCTGATTTAGTGATGGTTAGAGATGCTTTTGCTGCTATAGGTTACGATACTGGAGCATTTGAAGGCTTTATACATAAATCAGAATCTACCAAAGGAATTTTTAAGTTAGATTGGAATATTAACGATAATAATCGTTTAGCTATTATTTATAACTTTTTAAATGCTTCAAAAGAAAAACCGGCACATCCAACGGCAATAGCATTTAGAGGTCCTAATGCATCCACATTACAATTTGAAAATTCAGGTTATGAAATTAATAACAAGTTGCAATCGGTTCAAATAGAATTGAACTCAACCTTATCTGATAACGCTTCCAACAAATTTCAAATGGGATATACTCATTTTGATGATTTTAGAAACCCATTTTCTACACCAGCTCCATCTGTTAATATAACCAAAGATGGTTCTCCATATATTATTGTTGGTCATGAACCTTTTTCTGTACATAATAAATTAGACCAAAAAGTATTTCAGTTTACAGATAATTTGAATTTTTATGTAGGAAATCATACGTATACTGTTGGTATATCATTTGAGAAATTTCAATTCGATAATTCATTTAATTTAGTTAGTTATGGATTTGATTTATTTGGAAGTGTTGATATAGGTGATTTTAATGCGAATGATTATGTCGGTACAATTGCAAATGCAGAAGCTGTTTTTGCGGCAAATAACTTAGTGCCAGAAGGAACTCCAGGAGGCTGGGCCTTGGCAGAAACAAATGTTGGTCAAATGGCCTTTTACGTACAAGATGAATGGAATGTTAATGAGAAATTCAAATTAACATATGGATTACGTATGGATAAACCTTTGTTTTTTGATACTGCAGAAAAAGCGCAAGCTGTTATCGATAGAGGCTTTGTAATAGCTGGACAACCCTATGTCAATCCTAATACCGGAGAAACAGTATTCATTGATAATACTCAATTACCAAACAATGATTGGGTATTCTCTCCAAGAGTAGGTTTTAATTATGATGTTAATGGAGATGATACATTCCAATTACGTGGAGGGTCAGGCTTTTTTACAGGTCGTTTCCCCTTTGTATGGTTAGGAAATCAAGTAGCGGCTCCAGATGTATTTTTCTTACAAGCTGTTGATCCAGATTATAAATTCCCACAAGTATGGAGAACTAATTTTGGAGTAGATAAAAAATTAGAGAATGGTTTGACTTTAACAGCAGACCTATCTTACACCAAAGACATCAATGGACCTCATGTACAACATTGGGGACTAACCTCACCTTCAGGTACTTTATCTGGTGTTGATAATAGAGCTACTTATACGGCAGGTGATGCGCTTAATGGATTTGGATTAGGAGCAGGACCATTTGTATTTACAAATTCTGATAAAGGTAGAATCTGGAATGCCTCATTAAAAGGACAAAAAACATTTGAGAATGGCTTTTATATGATGCTTGCATACAATTATTTAAATTCGAAAGATGTAAATTCAATTGAAGCAGAAATTACGAGTGATGCTTTTGCTGGAAACCCAATTGTAAATGATGTAAATGATGACAAATTAGGATATTCTAAATATGGAGATCAGCATAGAGTTATTGGTGTAGCTAGTAAAAAATGGACGTATGGAAATGATAAATGGAGTACCTCATTGTCTACATTCTTTGAATATGCAAAAGGAGGACGTTTTAACTATACCTATGGTGGTGATATAAACGGAGATGGGTCAAGAATAAACGATTTATTATATGTACCAACCGCAAGTCAAGTTAATCAAATGCAATTTTCAGGAGCAGGACAAGCAGCAGCATTTGAAGCATTTATTCAACAAGATGAATATTTAAGCGGAATTAGAGGGCAGTATGCAGAACGTTACGCAGCGATTGCACCTTGGAGAGGAAAATGGGATATGAAATTTATACAAGAAGTAAAAGTATCAGAAGATAATTCTATACAATTTAGTATTGATATATTGAATGTTGGAAATCTAATTAGTTCAAATTGGGGATTGGTTCAGCAACCAAATGCAGTTCAACCAATTGGAGTTAGTGTTGATAATACAAACACGCCAACATATACATTTGACCCTAACTTAACCGAAACATTTGGATATGATTCTAGTTTATTATCTAGATGGCAAATGCAATTTGGATTGAGATATATTTTCTAACCATTAGAAATTTTTGACTACAAAACCGCTCAATAAATGAGCGGTTTTTTATTTTTGTAAATCCTATCTATAATAACTATTGGCAGATGAAGTATAAACAGTTAACAAAAGAACAATTCGAGGAATTGAATGAAGAATTTGCTCAGTTTTTAGCAACGCAGCAAATTGATGCAGATGAATGGAAAAGCATTAAAAAAGAACGTTCAGAAATGGCAGAAGAAGAACTAAATTTATTTAGTGATGTAGTTTGGGAAGATGTGCTAAAAAAAACCAATTACTTGGAACATTTTTCAAAACAAAATATCAATCTATTTAAATGTAATGATACAGAAGTTTTAAGAATTGTTGTAACCGTAAACAAGCCTGAGTTTGATTTTTTAAAGGATGAAAATTATAAATGGTTTATCAATAATACCAATGATGATTCTATACAGTTTTTTAAAGGCTCAAAGGGTTATGATAAAGAACGAAACATTGAAATATTTGATTTAATTCAAAAAGGAAGTGTAATTAGTAATGGGAAGCTATATGAAAATATTTTTAAATTAATATCTTAGTATAAAATTATGTCAATTCGAGTGATTTTTGGAAGTGCAACGGACATAAATAATAGCGAGAATAGTAATTTTAGAATAGGTTTTTCTTATTCCAGAAGCTATGGGTTTGTCGGTCTCAATAATTCGTAGTACTCTAACTGGCATCTTGGTTGAATTAACATTATAAATACCTGTTGTGCATTTTGAATAAAATTTGTCTCGCGAAGTCTCGGGACGAGTGAATTTTATGAGTCAAAGCGAATGAAATTAGTATCGAGAATAAAAATTTTAGTATTAAAACGATTCTCGACACAAAATTCTTATCAGTCCCGAAGTTTCGGGACACTCGAACGGACATACTAATGTACAATATCAGTCAAAATGCACAACGGGTTATAAATATAAAATGAGTTAAACATGTTAAAAAAAACAGGAATTACTTTAGTGATTATTTTTACAATTATTCAGTTCTATCGACCTGAAAAGAATAGTTCATCTGAGAACTCTATATCCGATTTCTTAATAGTTACCAACGCGAATGACACTATCAAATCTATTATTGAAACTTCATGTTATGACTGCCATTCAAACAACACAAACTACCCTTGGTATGCTGAAGTAGCACCACTTTCTTGGTGGATAGCGCATCATGTTGATGAAGCAAAAGAAGAACTAAATTTTTCAGAATGGAGTACATTTTCAAAAAAGAAAAAAAATCATAAACTTAAGGAAATGATTGAACAGTTAGAAGAAAGAGAAATGCCATTAAATACCTATTTACCAATGCATCCTGAAGCAAAATTATCAGAGGAACAAATCGCTTTATTGATAACATGGATTAAAAGCCTGAGTTGAACTCAGGTTTAAAGGTAGAGGGCAGGTAATATTGATTTTTGATGTCAAACATTAAAATATAATATTTGAAAAGATAGAAAAAACAAACTTTTAAAGTTAGAATTAAACTCCTTCCCTTTAAATGGGAAGGTGACTTTTGATAGAATCAAAAGGTGGAAGGGTTTTAATAATTCATAAAATTAGAGGTTAATTACAATATCGAATTATAACTTCAGAGGAGTTTCTGTTTCAATCGCTCTTAATACTTTCCTACCTCTATTTTTATAACCGGTACTACCGGTAGGTATATCCTTTTCAATTATTAATGCAAGCTCAGAATGAATCCAATCATATTTTGTACCTAATAAATACAATGTTTGCATAGTATATGCTTGTATTGCTATGGACTTATCAGTTATCATCCAATCAAAACCTGCTTCTATAATTTTTTCAAGATGAATATCTGTTACTGAATTTCTGTAATAGATATTATTTCTTAAAAAATAAGTAATCATTAGTAGTTCACATATTTTTGCACAAGGTCTTATTGCGCCATCAAATTTCACTTTTGATAAAAGTGCACAAAACTCATCTAAAAACGGAAGAACTAGTTCTAAATTTTCTTTACAAGAAAGTTCTAATATACGTGCAGAAAAGGTCGAATTTTCATCGTCAATAGTACTCATAAAATCGAGTAGAATAGCCACCAATGTAGGGTTTTTTAAACAAGATTTTACAAGGAAACTTCTATGCTCTAATTTATTAGAACCTTTTTCTAATACCTCAGTAAATAGTTGTTTATCCATTTAAATAGTTTTTAATAAGAAGTGATACTCCAATAGTCGCATTTTCAGGTATAATAGTCAAATTAATAAAGCTGTGTTGACTTATAGAAGGTTTAGGATCAATAAAATAGATAGGTATATTCGGTTTAATATAATTTACTAAACCAGCGGCAGGATATACCTGCATTGACGTTCCGATTATAATCAAAATATCTGCCATAGCAGTTGTTTCAATAGCTTTTTCAAGCATAGGTACCTCTTCACCAAACCAAACAATGTGTGGTCGTAATTGTGAACCTTTCTCACATTTATCTCCAAGATTAATATCTTTTGTGCGATTATATACTAAACTAGGATTGAATGTACTTCTAACTTTTAATAATTCACCATGTAAATGGAGAACATCAGTACTTCCTGCACGTTCATGTAAATCATCTACATTTTGAGTAACAATAGTAATATCAAATAAAGATTCTAAATCTGCCAAAGCAGTATGGGCATTATTGGGTTTTACATCTAATAATTGCCTACGTCGTTGATTATAAAAATCTAATACCAATTCAGGATTGTTAGCAAATCCCTGAGGAGAAGCCACTTCCATAACATCATGTCCTTCCCATAATCCATCTGCATCTCTAAACGTTTTAATACCACTTTCTGCACTGATTCCTGCTCCGGTAAGTACTACTAATTTTTTTAACATATTTAAAAGTTTACACTAAATTAAAACTAATTATTAAAATACAATATTTTAAGAGTTAAGTTATTGTATTACAAAGTTATTAGATGAATAATTATCTAGTTCAATTTCTTTAATCAATAAATTAACCATAAATCATACAAGATCATAAAAAGTTTGTGTTATCAACGTTCCATTTTATTTCATTAGTAATAGTATTTAAAGTAACAGTAAATATATATTTTAAAATTTTACATCTTCGCGTCTTTGCGAGATGAAAAAACTTTGCGTTCTTTGTGTGAAATTAACAATAAAATTAAGTGAAAGATACTCAACTTTTAGAATATTTACAATCCTATTTAACTGATAATAGGAAAGTCAAATTCGAAAAAATATTAGCACAACGAACTAGGCATTTGACAGTTGTACTTGAAGATATATATCAAAAGCATAATACCAGTGCTGTAGTTAGAAATTGTGACGTTTTCGGAATACAAGACCTTCATATCATTGAAAACAAGTACAATAGTTATGTGTCAAATCAAGTTGCAAAAGGAGCTCAAAAATGGATTGACTTTCACGAATACAATCAACATGAATATAATACAGAAAGATGTATCAATGTCTTACGTGATAAAGGGTATCAAATAATTGCAACCACACCGCATAATGATTCATGTTTGTTACAGGAGTTTGATATTACAAAAAATTCAGCATTAGTATTCGGTGTTGAAAAAGAAGGGGTTTCAGATTATATAATGAATGAAGCCGATGGTTATCTAAAAATACCAATGGTTGGTTTTACGGAGAGTTTAAATATTTCTGTGGCAGTGGCAATTATTTTACAGGATTTAACTACTAGATTAAGAAATTCTGAAGTTAAATGGCAATTGTCAAATAAAGAAAAAGATGAAAAACGATTAGATTGGTGTAAAAAAACAATTTTAAATGTAGATGAAATTCTCTGGCGGTATTTTGATAATCAGTAGCAGTCTTCAAATCTTACCTCTCCTTTGGAAGGGTCAAAATTTTCGTAATTTTTTTTTGGTGAGGCTTAAAATCCCTGAGAGATTCTAAGTAATTCAGATTCATTTAAAATCTTAACTCTTTTACCTTCTAATGCTATAAAACCTTCCTTTTTAAACCCAGATAATAATCGAATAGCCGACTCAGTTGCTGTACCTATAACACTTGAAAACTCTTCTCTAGTTAAGACAATATCTAAGTAACCATCTCTATCAAGCCCGAAAGTATCTTTTAGGAAAAGTAACGTATCTGCCAACCTTTCTTTAACGCTTTTTTGAGCCATATTAGTAATAGCCATATTTGCATCTTTTAAATCATGACAAACAGTTTTCATCATATCCATTGAAAACTTGGGATTGGCGTTCATAGCTTCAAAGATTTCCTTTTTAGGAATATAACATGCTTTCATATCTTTAAGCGCAGTAACGGTTAAAGAAACAGGCTCTTCACTTAAAACAGACCGGTAGCCTAACATATCACCTCCTTTAATAAATCGCACAATTTGTTCTTTACCATTGGCGCTAAGTCTTGATAGTTTACAAACACCTTCCTTTATACAATAGACTCCATTAATAACAGCACCTTCAGAAAATAAAACATCTCCTTTTTTAAAATCAATAGAGTCTTTATGATAAGAAATATTTTTCAAATCATCTTTTGATAATGATTTTAAAGTGCTGAATTCACGTATAATACACTGCTCACATTTACTCATATAAAGATTGACATTTACTATTTCAAAGATACTGAAAATTACTGATAAATGTCATATATTATGGTAAGTTTGCATCAGATATTTGCCGATAAATAAGTATGTCTAAAACTGATTGTTTTCACTGTGGAGCTGAATGCAATTCAAAAACTATTGTTTTTGATGAGAAACCCTTTTGCTGTAATGGATGTAAAACAGTTTATGAAATTCTAAATGAAAATGACCTTTCTTGTTATTATGATTTTGAGCAATCACCGGGAGCAATACCCGAAGAAATAAAAAGTAAATATGCCTATTTGGATAATCAACAAATTATTAAAAATCTCTATGATTTTATAGATGATGAAGTTAGCGTAATTACATTTTATATTCCTCATATACATTGCAGTTCTTGCATTTGGATATTAGAAAATCTCGATAGATTGCATAAAGGAATCGTGTCAGGTATTGTAAACTTTCCTAAAAAAGAAATACGAATAACATTTAATAATACTAATATTTCATTGAGACAAGTAGTCGAACTATTAAGTTCTATTGGTTATGAACCCTATATAAGTTTAGATGATGCTTCCGTTTCAAAACGTAAAACTGACCGCACACTTATTTATAAATTAGGAGTTGCAGGCTTTGCATTTGGGAATATTATGTTACTATCATTCCCGGAATATTTTCAATCGAATGAATTTTGGTTAAACCGTTACAAACCAGTATTTAGAATCTTGATTTTTATCATGGCAATCCCGGTAGTTTTTTATTCAGCCAATGAATATTTTATTTCTGCCTATAAAGGGTTAAAACATAAAATTTTGAACATAGATGTACCCATTGCTTTAGGTATTTCGGTATTGTTTATGAGAAGTGCTGTAGAAATTATTTTTAATCTTGGTCAAGGTTATTTTGATAGTCTGGCAGGATTTGTTTTCTTTTTATTATTGGGCAAAATTTTTCAACAACAAACCTATAGTTTTTTATCATTTGAACGAGATTACAAATCATATTTTCCTATTGCAGTAACAAAAATTGGAAAAAATCAAACTGAAAGTAGCATCTCTATTTATGATATTAAAGAAGGAGATAGACTATTGATACGAAATGAAGAACTTATCCCAGTAGACGGTATTTTAATGAACGGAAATGCACAAGTAGATTATAGTTTTGTTACTGGCGAATCGTTGCCAGTTTCAAAAATATCAGGAGATAAATTGTTTGCAGGAGGGAAACAACTCACTGGAGCTATTGAAATGGAAGTATTGCAAACTGTTTCTCAAAGTTACTTAACGCAGTTATGGAGTAATGATGTTTTTGCTAAGAAACAACAGAATACTATTAAGACATTAACAGATTCAATAAGCAAAAAATTTACCATTATAGTATTATTAATTGCATTATTATCAGGTGTATTTTGGTATTTTAAAGATGCGACAATGATTGCAAATGTGGTTACTGCTGTATTAATTGTGGCATGTCCATGTGCATTGGCATTATCGGCTCCTTTTGCTTTGGGTAATATGCTACGTATTTTTGGGAAACAGAAATTCTACCTTAAAAATGCGGCTGTCATAGAAAATATTTCTAATATAGATACCATTATTTTTGATAAAACAGGAACAATTACTACCAATAAAACCAATATTTCCTACGACGGTTTACCCTTAACTGAAAAAGAGAAACAGCTCATAAGAAATGTATTAAGAGAGTCTAACCATCCATTGAGTAGAATGCTGTATGCATATTTGGAAAAATCAGAAAAGATTGAAGTTGTCGATTTTAAAGAAATCTTTGGGAAAGGAATTCAAGGTGAAGTAGATGGTATTAAAATTAAATTAGGTTCAGAAGTTTTTGTAAAAGGAAGTTCGTCTGATACATTGCAAACTGTAATCTTTATTAAAACTAATGATACTATAAAAGGGAGCTATATTTTTGAAAATGCATATAGAAACGGAATTGCATCAATTTTTAATGAGTTGAGTAAAGGATATAAGTTAGGTGTATTGTCTGGAGATAATGAAGGAGAAAAAGAGCATTTAAAAAACACATTACCAACAAAAACAACATTGATTTTCAATCAAAAGCCAATCGATAAATTAGAGTATATAAAACTGCAACAAGAAAAAACAGAAAAAGTCTTAATGATTGGTGATGGATTAAATGATGCCGGAGCATTGACTCAAAGTAATGTAGGAATTGCAGTTTCAGAGAACACTAATGTGTTTTCACCAGCTTGTGATGGTATTATTGATGCTACTAAATTCTCAATGCTACCGAAGTTTATTGAATTAGCAAAAGAAACTTTAAAAGTTGTGAAGGTTAGTTTTGTACTTTCATTTTTATATAATTTTATAGGAATGCTCTTTGCAATCACGGGTAATTTATCACCGATAGTAGCTGCTATTCTAATGCCAATTAGCTCCATATCTATCGTAGTGTTTGTAACAATTGCTACCAATTATATTGCTAAAAGAATTAAATTTGTGTAAATTTATTGACCCTTTTAAAAACATGATATTTGTCATGTTTTGAGGTAGTAGAAAAAATTACTTTTACGAAATTATTCTTGTAAGAACATGAACATCGTTTTTTTTATGATTATTGTAAGTCTTTTTATTGCAATAATTTTCTTTATTCTCTTTTTAAAATCAGTAAAATCTGGACAGTATGATGATATGTATACACCTTCGGTTCGTATGCTTTTTGATGATGAATTTATAGAAAAAGAAGAAGATACTTCAGAAACAAAAATCAATCAATAAAATAACTAATTAACAATGGAGAAAGAACAATTTTATTATGACAACAAAATTGTAAAATTATTTTTAATTGCAACAGTTGTATGGGGTGTCGTAGGTATGACAGTAGGCCTAATGGTAGCATTCTTATTTAACTTTCCAAATTATATGGAAGGCATTCCATGGTTAAGTTTTGGTCGTTTACGCCCACTACATACCAATGCCGTTATTTTTGCCTTTGTAGGAAATGGCTTTTTCGTAGGGATGTACTATTCTATGCAAAGACTCCTTAAAACAAGAATGTTTAGCGATACTTTGAGTAAAATACATTTTTGGGGTTGGCAGCTTATTATCGTTGCAGCTGCCATTACGTTGCCATTAGGCTATACATCTTCAAAAGAATATGCAGAATTAGAATGGCCCATTGATATTGCTATTACACTCATTTGGGTAGTAATGGGTATTAATATGATTGGTACTATTATAAAAAGACGTCAGCGTCATATTTATGTAGCTATTTGGTTTTACATTGCTACGTTTGTAACCATTGCAGTATTACATATATTTAATAATTTAGAATTGCCAGTATCAGCATTTAAAAGCTATTCTATATATGCAGGTGTTCAAGATGCCATGGTACAATGGTGGTATGGTCACAATGCGGTGGCATTTTTCTTAACGACCCCAATACTTGGTTTGATGTATTACTTTGTACCTAAAGCGGCAAATAGACCTGTATATTCATATAGACTGTCAATTGTTCACTTCTGGTCATTGATATTTATATATATATGGGCAGGGCCTCACCATTTATTATATACGGCCTTACCGGAATGGGCACAAAATTTAGGAACTGTATTTTCTATTATGTTAATTTTCCCATCTTGGGGTGGTATGATAAACGGACTATTAACCTTGCGTGGAGCTTGGGATAAAGTGAGAGAAAGTGCTGTATTAAAATTCTTTGTAGTAGCAATTACCGGTTATGGTATGAGTACTTTTGAAGGGCCAATGTTGTCATTTAAAAGTTTAAATGCTATTGGACATTATACAGATTGGATTATTGCTCATGTACATATTGGTACATTGGCATGGAATGGATTTTTTATTGCTGGTATGTTATATTGGCTGGCAACAAAATTATGGAAAACAAAACTCTATTCTACTAAATTAGCAAATGCACATTTCTGGATAGGAACCTTGGGTATTTTATTCTATTCATTACCATTATATGTAGCCGGGTTTGTACAAGCCTCAATGTGGAAACAGTTTAATCCGGATGGAACTTTAGTATATGGTAACTTTTTAGAAACAGTAACCCAAATAATGCCTATGTATGCTATGCGTGCATTTGGAGGTACATTGTACTTAACAGGTTTTATACTATTAGCTTATAATATTTACAAAACTGCTAAAGCAGGTTCTATAATTGAAGATGAATTGGTAGAAGCTGCACCTCTAAAAGTAATAAGTAGAAGGAGATTAGCTGGTGAAGGTTGGCACTCATGGTTAGAAAGACGTACCGTTTTATTTACCATACTTACAACTGTTGCAATACTGGTTGGTGGAGCTATTGAAATTATTCCATTAATTGTAGTACCTTCTAATATTCCTAAAATTACAAGTGTAAAACCTTATACACCATTAGAATTGGAGGGGCGAGATATTTATATCCGTGAAGGCTGCAATAACTGTCACTCGCAAATGATTCGACCTTTCCGTTCAGAAGTAGAACGTTATGGAGAATACTCTAAGGCAGGAGAATTTGTTTATGACAGACCATTCCTTTGGGGTTCTAAAAGAACAGGACCTGATTTACATAGAATAGGAGGTAAGTACAATGATAATTGGCATTTCAACCATATGTTTGACCCAAGATTAACATCGCCGGGTTCAATGATGCCTCGTTATCGTTGGTTATTGACCGATGATTTAGATATATCTGACACAGAATCAAAATTACAAGGATTGGTAACCTTAGGAACACCATATACGCAATTTGAAATTGATAATGCATTGCATTTATTACGTAATCAAGCAGCGGAAGTTGAAAAGAATCTAAGGCAAGACCCAGAATTTGTTAAGAATTATGGCAATAGCAATATGGAAAATAAAGAAATTGTTGCACTGATTGCCTATTTGCAACGATTAGGTACTGATATTAAGAAAGGCGAAACAGCTAAAAATTAATAGACTATGATACGATTTGTAAAACATTATTTTGAAGGCATGGCAGATGTAGAAATATATCCGATAATATCTTTGTTATTATTTTTCATAGTATTTGTTACTATGCTGATACATGTACTTAGAATACCGAAAAAAAACATAGAAGAAATTAGTAACCTGCCTCTTGAAGGGGAAGAAAATATAAATAATTATGAGTAATAATGAATTATCATTTTGGAAAAGATTACTAAAATCGTTAACCAAAGCAAATGAATTAGGTCATGAGGATGAAGTAATGACCGATCACGATTATGATGGTATACGAGAGCTAGATAATGTATTACCGCCTTGGTGGCTGTATGGATTTTATATTACCATTGCGATATCAATTTATTATACCATTATGATATTTGCAGACCCAGAAAGCTATAATCAACAAAAAGAATATGCAGCAGCTGTAGAAAAAGGAAAAGCAGAAGTAGAACAGTATAAAAAAGACCATCCGGAATTGTATGATGATGCTAACCTAGTTACCTTAACTGATCCTGCTGATATTGCAAAAGGGAAGGAGTTATTTGCTTCTAAAACATGTACAGCTTGTCATTTAGCCGATGGAGGTGGTAGTATTGGGCCTAACCTTACTGATGAAAATTGGATATTAGGAGGTGGATTTAAAAACATTTTTAATACCATTTCAAAAGGCGGAAGATCAGGTAAAGGTATGATTGCCTGGGAAGGAACCATCAATCAAAAAGAAAGGCAACAATTAACGAGTTATATATTAACCTTACAAGGTACAACCCCGGCAAATCCAAAAGCTCCCGAAGGAGAAGTTTGGAAAGGTGAATAAACTAAAGTAGAAAGCTATTTTAAAAGTAACTATTTATGTCAGTTTGAGCCTTTCAACTATCCTCAAGACAAGCTAAAGTCGAAAACTATAACTTATTAAAAACAAAAACCTTTCGACTTAGCTCAAGGAGACATTTTAGTTAAAACATTACTTTTAAAATATCCTTCTGTTTTTATATATCAAATTGATTTTAAAATGGCGTATTGGTAAATTGAATTATTTTTTAATGAGATAAGACAAAAAAATAAAGAATAGCATTAACTACGATATACTTTTTTAACGAAATACCAGTGAAAAAGAAACAATTTATATGCGATATTTAAGGATTAGTTTGGTGTTTTTATATGTCATAAATGTTTCATTGAAAGTCATTTGTTCAGAGTAATTTTGTATAAAAATAGAAGTGTATTTATTTAAAGAATAGTTTGCAAAATGAGCGTATCGCAAGACAAAGAACATTTTAGAGATTCCATAGGTACAATTACTGACGATGGTAAACGGAATCATATTTTTCCGAAAAAACCAAAAGGAAAATTTACAAATTATAGAACCTATGTTAGTTGGTTTTTACTACTTCAACTAGTAGTTGCTCCTTTTATAAAAATTAATGGCAATCAGTTTATCTTATTGAACGTAATGGAACGTAAGTTCAATATTTTTGGACAACCGTTTTGGCCTCAAGATTTTCATTTGTTAGTATTATCAATGCTTGTTGGTATTGTTTTTATTATCCTCTTTACAGTAATATTTGGAAGAATTTTTTGTGGATGGATGTGTCCTCAAACAATTTTTATGGAAATGATTTTTCGTAGAATAGAATTTTGGATAGAAGGTGATAGACCTAAACAAATTCGTTTAGATAAACAGCCATGGAATGCTGAAAAGATTCGTAAAAAGGGCTTTAAATGGTTTATATTCTTTTTAATTTCATTCTTTATTGCCAACGTTTTTTTGGCATATTTTATAGGGAGCGATGTACTTTTACAATATATAACCGATAATCCTTTAAATCACACGGGTATATTGGTAAAGTTATTAGTCTTTACAATGGTGTTTTTCTTTGTATTTGCATGGTTTAGAGAGCAAGTATGTATTATTGTATGTCCTTATGGTAGATTACAAGGTGTTTTATTAGATAGAAAATCTATCGTTGTTGCCTATGACCATAAAAGGGGCGAAGACGAAAATGGACGTAAAAAATTTCGTAAAAATGAAGATAGAACGGCCTTGGGTCATGGTGATTGTATTGATTGTAATCAATGTGTTGTGGTATGCCCAACAGGTATTGACATTAGAAATGGTACACAATTAGAATGTGTGAATTGTACGGCTTGTATAGATGCTTGCGATGAGGTTATGACAAAAACGGGGTATGAAACAGGGTTGATTAGATATGCTTCTGAAGATGATATAGTAGAAGGAAAGAAATTTAAGTTTGATGCCAGAATAAAAGCATATTCAGCAGTATTGACCATTTTAGTTGTTGTTTTAGTTACTTTACTATTTTTAAGAACGGATATTGAAGCGACTATTCTTAGATTACCTGGACAAATGTTTACTTCAACAGAAGAATCTGTTAGTAATGTATATACCTTTAAGTTGATTAATAAAACAATAAATGACCTAGAAAATGTTGAAATCAAATTGATATCACATAATGGTGAAGTAAAAATGGTTGGTGGAAATAGTAATGTAGCCAAGGGTGGACTTAAAGGAGGAACCTTATTTATTGTAATTGAAAAGAAGGATTTAACTTCTTCAAAAGAAAAATTAAAGTTAGGAATATATGCTGATGGGAAATTAATTGAAACAACCTCAACTAATTTTCCTGGACCCATACAAATAAAATAAAACCTCCTACAAGGTTTTCTAAACTATGTAGGTCTTAATCTTAATTAAGAGGATACCGACATAAATAAAGGTTTATATGACCATTGAAAAATAATAAAAATAAACAGATGAAAATAAAAATTAACTGGGGAACAGGAATTGTAATTGCAATGGTGCTATTCATGGCATTTATCCTTCAATTTGTATATAGATCTGTAGCCATAGATAAATATAATCATGAACTGGTTTCTGAAGATTATTACAAAGACGAACTATATTATCAACAAGAGATTGATAAAATAAATAATGGGAATCAACTGGAACAAAATGTAAGTATGGAACGTGTAAAACAGGGATTCTTAATTACTTTTCCTCAGCAAATGGAAGCTTCCAGCATTACCGGAACGGCTTATTTTCAAAGACCATCTAACAAAAGGTTAGATTTTAAACAAACAATTTCATTATCAGATTCCAAATTACTAATTGAGCATACTAACTTGGTTTCAGGAAAATGGAAAGTAAAGATTGATTGGAAATACGATGATAAAGAGTATCTATTAAAAGAAGCTGTTTTTTATTAACGCATATGTATTATTTGTCATTGCGATTCTGAGTATTCGAGAGTGGTAATTTCTTTCTAGAAAGTTTTTCTATTATTGAGATTACTTCGATTATTCTTCTCTCTTAGCAATTAGACTTTATATGTCAGGTTGAGCGGAGTCGAAACCTAGCTTGTTAATAGAACATTCATTTTGTACGATAATTAAACAATTAAACAAAAACAAATAACTATTTTCTACACCGCTTTCATATTAGGATTATTAGGTAGCTTTCACTGCATCGGTATGTGTGGACCCATAGCTTTTGCTTTACCAGTAGATAGAACT
>Ga0256847_1000568_pt1 | contig 22583 bp, 16 predicted proteins | sample TeddybearmetaG_FD_189099 | JGI IMG/M metagenome (GOLD analysis project Ga0256847, IMG submission 189099) | Hydrothermal vent microbial communities from East Pacific Rise, Pacific Ocean - Teddybear | ecosystem: Environmental > Aquatic > Marine > Hydrothermal vents | place: Pacific Ocean: East... | reverse complement strand
ATCGTCATGATGTTGCATGGCAAAGAGGCTAATCGTTTCTTGCGCAGTAATTATTCGGCCAACAAAGCTATGGTTGATCAAACCGCTAAGCTTGCAGCCTACAATGTTATAAAGGTACAAATTTGCTTAACCTGGATGGCTGATAATATGCACGCGGAAGACGAGTTATTCCCCTTCGTTAGCACTGTCCCCTTCGCCCCCGATGAACTCGAACGGTTGGTCTCTGAAGAAAGCTATACTGAGTTCAGTGTTAGCCTCTAACAGCCGCCCGGTAATCAGGTTTCGCTTATAGAAATGCAACATGAAATAGTCGACAGGGAACATTGGCTGAAGGCCCGCGCCGACCTCCTGGTGCGCGAGAAAGAACACACGCGCTAGCAACCTTAAGACAGCAACTGCCTCGGGTGCAGGTGGCCAAATCTTATTCGTTTCCTAGCCCCCAGGGCACGCTGTCGTTAGCAGATCTATTTCAAGAGCACTCGCAATTGGTGGTTTATCACCTCATCTTCGGCCCAGAGTTCAATTTAGACTTTTACGCATAATCTGAAGACTTCAGCGCTACAAGTGCAAAGTATATAGGCGCAGAGGATGGTGAAAGAGTCGAGTTCGATCACGGCGAAAACCATGGTGTCAGTGTTTTCAGCAAAAATTCAGATGGTAAAATATAACCGAGGCCATGCAAAAAATGAACAATAGCCAAATCGCCAGAACTCTATTTGTCGCCCTGGCTTGTCACGACGATAACACCATCGAATCTGTTTGCGCACCAGATATGCAAACCAATCAAAGCCAGGGGCCAAACATGAGCGTCAGCACCTTACTTCAATTTAACCAAGCCGTGCAAAATGTTGTTAAGAATTTCCGCTATAAAAACGCTATTCGTTCTGCCACCGAGACAGGTTTTGTTGAAGAACACAACGTCCGCGGCACCCTACCGGATGGCAACAAAATGGACTTAGCGGTATGTGTGGTCGCAGACGTGCAAGACGGCAAGATTGTACGTATGCGGGAATACGTCGACAGCCGCGCAGCAGCCGGACTTCTCAAAGCACTCAGCGCATAAGTGCAAAACAGGCCCGCAGTTCGCCAACAAAAAGCTCAGGTTGTTCGAAAGCCGCAAAATGGCCGCCTTTGTTGAGCTCGTTCCAGTAAACAATATTTTCATAGCGCGTTTCCGCCCAACTTTTGGGCGTGGCGATGATTTCCTTCGGGAAGATTGAACACCCCGCCGGTAATTTCACGGTATTTTCTTGACCATCTCCAAAGGCTCGATTAAAACTCTCCCAATACAACTTTCCAGAAGACGCACCGTTACCCTCGAGCCAGTAAAACATGACATTATCAATAAGTTCTTGTTTGGTGAGTACATTCTCTGGATGACCATCACAATCTGTCCATTCATAGAATTTTTCAATGATCCACATGGCCTGGCCTATGGGTGAATCCGCCAACGCATAGCCTAATGTTTGTGGGCGCGTACTTTGCTGTTTGGAATAGCCTGCGCCCCATTCCTGATAATATGCAGCACCGGCAAGTGCTCGCTTATCGTCATCGTCTGGATTTTCAATGGCCGCCTTAGTCGCCCGAGCGTTAGGCATGTTGACATGAATTCCAACACAAGCCCCGCGGTTCTGGATGCCAATAGCTGTGGTCACAGCCGAGCCCCAATCACCACCTTGGGCAAAGTACTCGTCATAGCCCAACCGCCTCATGAGCTCGTCCCAAACGCCGGCAATCTTGTCAACTCCCCAACCGGTTGAGGATGGCTTACTTGAGAATCCATAACCCGGTAGCGATGGGCACACCACATGAAATGCATCACTGGCCCGTCCACCATGCGCCACTGGGTCAATCAAGGCATCTATAACCTTGTGAAACTCCACCACAGAGCCCGGCCAACCATGGGTAATGATCAATGGCCTAGCTTCATCGTGCGAGCTTCGTACATGAATAAAATGGATATCCAAGCCTTCGAATTCGCTCAAAAACTGAGCATGCCGATTGAAGTAGTTTTCTCGCTGACGCCAATCATACTCATCCCGCCAGTAGCGTAAAAGTTCACCGGCATAAGCCACCGGCATACCCTGGCTCCAATCATCAGTCGTTTCTGCTTCGGGCAGGCGAGTATTGGCCAAGCGGCGCGCTAAATCTTCCAGCGCCGAATCAGCCGCTTGAATTTGAAAGCTTCGAATATCACTCATGTGTCATTCAACTTATACGCAAAATTTGGTTACCCTCGCAGGCTGCCTAGGGCAGCAAATGGGCTACAGCATCGCGTTCTTCGGTCAACTCAGTAGCCGTGGCATCCATTTTTCCGCGACTAAAATCGTTGATCTCAACACCCTGCTCTATGGCCCAGTCGCCGCCACTACAACGCACAGGAAAAGAGTAGATCAAGCCTTCCGCAATACCATAACTGCCATCGCTATATACGCCCATGCTGACAATACCGTCGCTTCCCAACGCCCAGTCATGCATGTGGTCAATGGCTGCATTGGCAGCTGACGCGGCACTTGATGCGCCTCTGGCCTCAATGATCGCGGCACCCCTTTGCTGCACTGTGGGAATAAAATCACCGGTGTACCAGTCCATGTCGACTAAGCTCATCGCATCCGCACCAGCAACCGTGGCCCGATGTATGTCTGGGTATTGCGTGGCTGAGTGATTACCCCAAATACACAGCCCATCGACATCGTTGATGTGTTTGCCGGTTTGTTGCGCCAACTGAGCCATGGCTCGATTATGATCTAAACGGGTCATCGCCGTGAAATTTCGCGGATTAAGTGCTGGCGCATTACGCTGTGCGATGAGGCTGTTGGTGTTGGCAGGGTTTCCCACCACTAATACCTTCACATCTCGTGAAGCATGCTCATTGAGGGCTTTGCCTTGCGCAGAAAAAATCGCTGCGTTAGCTTCAAGCAAGTCTTTACGCTCCATGCCTGGACCACGAGGACGAGAACCTACCAGCAGCGCGTAATCGGCATCCTTAAACGCAACATTGGCATCATCAGTTTGTACAGTTCCAGCAAGTAGCGAAAATGCACAATCTTCGAGCTCCATCACAACGCCTTTCAGTGCGTCTAGAGCGGGCGTGATTTCCAAAAGCTGTAGAATGACAGGCTGATCTGGGCCTAGCATCGCCCCGCTGGCCACGCGAAATAATAGGGCGTAACCAATTTGCCCTGCAGGGCCAGTAATGGTGACTCGAACTGGATCTTTCATTTTTTCTCTCTCTGCTTGGTGTTGAGCGTGCCCAAAGGGCTGCACATTGTATTGCCATATGACCTGTTCGAACAGCATGAACGGACTTGAATATTAGTCGACAATACCGGCGCCTTCTTAACGAGACCGAATCGTCTTAGGCTACCGCAACAAATCGCCCAGGAGTCACACCATACTGCCTTTTAAAGGCAGCGATATACGCACTGGCACTTTCGTATCCGCATTCCATTGCTGCCGTTGTCACACTGGCACCAGCGCTAAGGCTGGCAACCGAATGAATCAAACGAGCCTTCTGTCGCCAAACGTCTAAGGTCAATCCTGTTTCGCCGACAAAATGTCGCTGCATAGTTCGTAGCGAGGCGCCGACTAATGCAGCTAGAACGCTGAGTCGTCGCTTGTCACAGGGATTCGATCGAAGCAAATCAGCCAGTCGAATGGCTCTATCATCGAGGGGTAGCGGTAGTGATAAGTCTAACGTTGGAGAACCAACAATTAGATCCATGAGGACACTGGCCAGATGATCGTGTTCAGGCAAGCCAGGATCTAACATTTTGATTGTTTGGATATACTGGATTAAGTGAGACAGCAAAGGTTGCACCTCCAATGTCACTACACCGTTTCGCTGAAGTCTCGCTCGTTGGGAGGATACGTATAACGTTCGCATCTCAACGTCGCCCGCAAAAGTAATACGGTGAGTAACTTTGGGCGGTATCCATAGCGCCTTCGTGGGTGGCACAAAGTAAATTCTATTGCGGACTTCTACATGCATCAAACCCGTTTTGGCATATACGAGTTGTGCCCATGAATGCGCGTGCTTACCCAGCACATGACCTTCGTGAAAGGTAAGACCAAGTGAGCGGACATCAAACCCATCACCAAGATCTTCCTGCAACCTGCTACACCCAGCGTTCGGGAACATATTGGGCAATGCCACAAACGTTCCCTTCGCTATCTTCAAAGTAGGCAATCTCACCCACACTTTCGATTAAAAAGGGTTCCATAAGCGTCCGCCCACCGGCTTCCGCCACTAACGCTAATGTGGCGTAAATGTCTTCAACTCCAAAAGTGTTTTCAAATCCGAACATCGGTTTTTCCACTGCCAGCTCTCGTCGTTCTTGCAGGGCACCAATAAAACCGTCTCCAGCATTCAGTATCTGATAAAAATTTGGCGGCCCATACGGCGTGAATTCCCACTCAAAAACAGTTTCATAAAACGCTTTGGCTCTGAGAACATTGTCCGCATTCAAGGCAAAGTGGCGCAAAGTAGGGGGCATGGGGAACTCCTTTTTGTTTCTAACAGTGAGTATGGCGCATCCCATGGCGTCATGATTGCTGCATAATGTCATTATATATCGCGTATGCGCCAATTTTACTCAAAACAACCACCACGAAGTCCTAACAGCGAGCAGCCCTCGAACAGGTTGCACCTGCAAACTAGCTACGATAAACCTCAACAATATGCTCGGATTCGGCGAAACCTCCCGATAATCGTACAGAATCGGTCAGTAATTTTGCCTTTGATACCTATTTAGCAAAAGATTGCAATATTGAATCTCAGCGCTATTTTTGAGATGTTTCGTTCTGCAAACTGTTCACACACCGTTCGCTTGCGTTTTAGCTCATAAAATCAATAACTTACGCGTCGCAAGCAGAAATTCCACGGTTCCCGATAGGCTTATTCTTGTAAGCTGACGGGCTTCGTCGCCCTTGCAGAAATGCATTTTTGACGAAAGTCGCGGTAAATCTAGGCAAATTATTCTGCCTAACCGCCAACCAAGGACCTTAATCTAGGATATTGGAACGAGAATGGTACGGGAACGAAAGGCGACCTATTTTTTTCAGGGACACGGGTAGGCGTCACTGCCGCTCACTGCAATACGCAGAAAGAGCGAGCGTAGTAAAAGAGAGCACTATGAATAGGATTACAAACGGCGGCCTGCCAAATGCCAATGGGTTGTATAACCCTGCCAACGAAAAAGACAGCTGTGGTGTAGGTTTTGTTTGCGACATTAAGGGGCGCCCAAGCCACCAAATCGTCGTTGATGCAGCTCACATGAACTGTTGTATGGAGCACCGCGGCGGCGTGGGCTACGAAAAAAACACCGGTGACGGTGCCGGCATACTGACCGGTCTGCCGCATCGCTTGTTACAAGATGTCGCCAAGAACGAACTCGGCATAGAACTACCACCCACCGGTAAATATGGCGTTGGCAACGTGTTCCTACCGATAGATGCGAACGAACGCGCACGCTGTACGGCTGCCTTCGAAACGCAAATCGCTGCTGCCGGCCAAACACTACTGGGATGGCGAGAATTACCCACCGACCCTAGTGGGGCCGACATAGGAAATGCCGCACGAGCTGCAATGCCTCACTTTGCACAGCTCTTCATTGGTGCAAAAGATGTGACCGGTGACGATTTTGAGCGCAAACTCTATTTAATCCGCAAGTACACCACGCGCCTGTTACGCAACGACGAAACCCTGAGCCAACGTAAAATGCTTTATGTGTGCTCATTGAGCACAAAGGTCATTGTCTATAAAGGCATGCTGACGCCAGATCAGTTGTTCCCGTTCTATAAAGATTTACAGAATGAAGCCTACGAAAGTCACCTGGCTATGATTCATTCGCGTTTTAGCACCAACACATTCCCTTCCTGGGACCGTGCTCAGCCCAATCGATTCATGAGCCACAATGGCGAAATCAACACATTACTCGGCAATGTTAATTCTATGAATGCCCGAGAAGGCATGGCTAGCTCAGATCTATTTGGCGATGACATCAAGAAGCTATACCCCATCGCTGAACCTGATTGTTCAGACTCTGGCAATTTCGATAACGTGCTTGAATTTTTATTGATGTCTGGGCGCAAGCTCCAAGAAGCCGTCCTGATGATGATTCCCGAAGCATGGCAGCAACATAAGACCATGACGGCAGACAAAAAAGCTTTCTATGAGTATCACTCAAGTTTTATGGAGCCGTGGGATGGCCCAGCCTCAATCGTATTTACTGATGGCACTTATATTGGCGCAGTGTTAGACCGTAACGGTTTACGTCCATCGCGCTATTACATCACTGATGACGACAAATGCATTATGGCGTCAGAAGTGGGCGTTGTGCCTGTAGATCCGGCCCGAGTAATCGCCAAAGGACGCCTACAGCCTGGCAAAATTTTTCTCATCGATTTCGACCAAGGTCGCATGATCCCTGATGAGGAGTTAAAGACCGATCTTGCAAACAAACGACCTTATCAGGAGTGGATTGACAGTGAACGACTTGAACTAGATGAAATTCCTCTCGTTGTGGGCGAAGGACTTAGTAAAGAAAGCCTCACTCAACGTATGCAAGCTTTTGGCTATACCCAAGAAACTATGCAGTTCATGTTGGAGCCCATGGTTAGCGAGTTACGTGATCCGTTGGGGTCCATGGGCAACGATGCCGCGCTCGCGGTCATGTCTGAAAAACCGCGCATGTTGTATGACTACTTCAAACAACGCTTTGCACAGGTTACCAACCCAGCTATCGACTCCATCCGTGAAGAAATCATCATGGCACTGGATTGTTACGTTGGGCCAGAACAAAACTTACTAGAAAGTACACCGGCGCATGCGCACCGTTTGCGTGTGCCGCACCCTATATTGTCCAATTCAGAGTTAGCGTCACTGAAGCACATGGACTACCGTGGCTGGAAGGCCAAAACGGTCGATATTACCTACCCAAGCAGCTCCGGTGAACAAGGCCTGCGAGATGCACTCAACCGAATCAACATTGAAGCTCATGACGCGATTACTGAAGGCTATAGCCTAGTCATTCTGTCTGATCGAGACACCGACGAAACGCGAATTCCTGTTGCCTCATTATTGGCTGTAGGTAGCGTACATCAGCATCTTGTTGCAAAACATGCGCGCACCCAAATTGGTATCGTGCTCGAAAGCGGCGAGGCTCGTGAAGTACATCACCATTGCCTACTTTCTGGTTTTGGCGTGGATGCCGTTAACCCTTATTTGGCTTTTGAAGCGTTATGGGATGCGCGTGCGCAAGGGCGTATGCAGGCTGTGGATCACATCTCGTGCGATGAGGATGTGGTTGCCGCCTACAAGAAAGCTGTTGCCAAAGGCATGTTAAAAGTTATGGCTAAGATGGGCATTTCCACCTTGCAGTCATATAAAGGCGCGCAGATTTTTGAAGCTGTTGGGCTTGCTAGCGATGTCATTAACATAGCTTTTTGTGGCACGGCTAGTCGTGTTGAAGGGGTTAGCTTCGACGTCTTAAGCACAGAGATGGCAAAACGTCACGCTTTGGGCTTTCCCGCTCGTAACGTTGTACCACTCACCGTCCTACCAAACCCAGGAGATTTTCACTGGCGCAGTCAGGGCGACACGCATATGTGGGACCCACAAGCAGTTTCAAGTTTACAAAATGCCGTGCGCACAAACAGTGAGGAGGCTTACTGGAAATTTGCCAATCATATGAACGATGAAAATACTCGTAACGCAACTTTACGCGGATTATTGTCTTTCAAAAATACGGATGCATCTATTCCTCTAGAAGACGTGCAATCTGCAACTGAGATTGTGAAGAGCTTCGCCACGGGCGCGATGAGCTTTGGCTCGATCAGCGCAGAAGCCCATGAGACATTAGCCATCGCCATGAACCGACTTGGCGGTAAATCAAACACCGGCGAAGGCGGTGAAGATTCGGCACGATTCACCCCACTTGCAAATGGCGACTCAAAAAGATCTGCCATCAAGCAAGTAGCCAGCGGGCGATTTGGTGTCACTATCAACTATCTGACCAACGCCGATGAGTTGCAGATCAAAATCATTCAAGGTGCAAAGCCTGGCGAAGGCGGTGAGCTGCCTGGTGCCAAAGTAGATGACTACATTGCCGGACTACGCCACTCCACACCTGGTGTTGGACTCATTAGCCCGCCTCCACACCACGACATTTACTCAATCGAAGACATGGCCCAACTGATCCATGACTTAAAGAATGCAAACCCCAGTGCACGCATCAGTGTAAAGCTTGGCGCGGAAATAGGTGTCGGCACCGTCGCGGCCGGCGTGGTAAAAGCGCGCGCAGATCACTTAGTAATAGCCGGTGACACCGGCGGCACAGGCGCCTCACCACTCACCTCTATCAAGCATGCGGGTGTCCCATGGGAACTCGGCATAGCTGAGACGCACCAAACATTAGTTATGAACAACCTGCGCTCTCGCGTGGTTTTACAAACCGATGGCCAAATCAAGACCGGCCGAGATGTTGCCATAGCGATACTACTCGGTGCAGAAGAAATTGGCTTTGCCACCGCACCGCTGATTGCATTGGGATGTATCATGATGCGCAAGTGTCATTTAAATACTTGCCCCGTTGGGATAGCTACTCAAGATCCAGAGCTCCGTAAGAAATTTAGCGGCTCCCCCGAACACGTGGTGAACTATTTGTTTATGGTGGCCAAAGAACTCCGCATGATTATGGCTGAGCTAGGCGTAGCCACGCTCACCGACATGGTTGGCCGTGTGGACCTTCTCGAGACCAACGACGCGATAAGACATTGGAAGGCTAAGGGTCTTGACCTTTCCCAGCTACTTGCTTGCGCGCCGGAGCCCGCGGAATTTCTCGGCGCACATAGGATTCACGAACAAGATCACGAACTTGACCGCGCGCTAGACAACAAACTTATGGAGTTGGCAGAACCCGCGATTCAACACGGTAAAAAAGTTCACGCGGAAATGCCGATTGTGAACACCAATCGCGTTGTCGGCGCTATGTTATCGAATAAAATTATCCGCGAAGTTGGTCCAGACATGCTCCCAGATGGCTCCATACATTTTAAATTCAACGGGAGTGCGGGCCAAAGTTTAGGCTGTTGGTTAGCCCAGGGCATCACCCTAGAAGTTGAAGGCGACGCTAACGATTTTGTAGGCAAAGGTCTATCTGGTGGCCGCGTGGTTATTTACCCACCCAGAAGTAGCCAGTTTGTCGCCGAAGACAATATTTTGCTAGGCAATGTGGCCTTATATGGTGCGACATCGGGAGAAGCCTATTTTCGCGGCCTCGCGGCTGAACGCTTTTGCGTGCGAAACAGCGGTGCTAGCGCCGTCGTTGAGGGTGTTGGTGACCATGGCTGCGAGTACATGACCGGCGGCAGAGTCGTAATCCTCGGCGAAACAGGTCGCAACTTTGCCGCAGGCATGAGTGGTGGCATCGCTTATATTTGGGATCCGCGCCGCGTCTTCGCCACCCAATGCAATCGAGAAATGGTCGCGCTCGAAGATGTTAGCGATATTGAAGATATCCAAGAGCTTGCGCGCCTGGTGAATAACCACAAAGAATTTACCGATTCTGCAGTTGCTGCTCGCCTACTAGATAATTGGCAACAGAGTATTGGCGAATTCGTGAAAGTAATGCCGACAGATTACAAGCGTGTGCTTGAGGCGCGCAAACAACAAGTAAGTGCCGGTTAGTGCATGCATCTACACATGCTAGTCATGTGTCACGCACCTACCTAACCACCAATTTGAGATAGACGATACTAGCATGGGCAAACCAACAGGATTTATGGAGTTCCCTCGCAACGCGGCCCCTTACCGGGATCCTGCGGCGCGACTATTGGATTTCAATGAAATTTACACAGGTCATGATGTCGAACGACTCACTACACAAAGTGCGCGTTGTATGGATTGCGGAGTACCATTTTGTCAGTCTGACGACGGGTGTCCAATCTACAATTTGATCCCTGAGTGGAATGATCTTGTCTACCGCGATCAATGGCGCGATGCGCTGGATCGCCTCCACAAGACCAATAACTTCCCGGAGTTTACGGGCCGAGTTTGTCCAGCTCCCTGTGAGGGCGCATGTGTGCTCGGCATTACCGACCCTGCTGTGACCATTAAGAATATTGAAATGGCTATTATAGATCGCGGTTTTGCTGAGGGTTGGGTTGTGCCAACACCACCGTCAAATAGAACGGGTAAGACAGTCGCCATTGTCGGGTCTGGTCCCACAGGCTTGGCAGCAGCAGACCAGCTCAACAAGGCGGGCCATACAGTGTCCGTCTACGAAAAATCTGATCGAGTCGGCGGCCTTCTAATGTACGGCATACCAAATATGAAGTTGGCCAAGAATGAAGTCGTTGAACGACGAGTACAACTATTACGCGATGGCGGTGTAGAGTTTATAACCAGTTCCTTAATAGGTGATGGAAGCACCGGCAGCACCTCGATTACCGAATTAAGGGACAAATACGATGCAGTCTTGCTCTCTACTGGAGCCACGATCCCGCGAGACTTAACCATTCCTGGTCGGGACGCAAAAGGCGTGCATTTCGCGATGGAATTCCTCACCGCCAATACAAAAAGTCTGCTGGATTCGAAACATGCTGATGGGAATTATATTTCGGCCAAAGCTAAAAATGTTGTCGTCATCGGTGGCGGTGATACAGGTACTGACTGCATTGGTACATCATTGCGACACGGCTGCAAAAGCCTAGTTAATTTTGAACTCTTTCCGCAACCACCCGCCGATCGAGCGGCAAATAATCCGTGGCCAACTTGGCCGCGCATATACCGCGTTGACTACGGCCACCAAGAAGCATCTCTCGTACAAGGCAAAGATCCACGGGTTTATTCCGTCTCTTCACTAAATTTCATCGCAGATGATGCCGGTAATGTCAGCGGCGTACGCACCGTTGAGGTGCAAATGGTTGATGGTCGGTTTGAGAACATCCCTGGCACAGAAAAAGACTGGCCAGCAGATTTAGTGTTACTCGCTATGGGTTTCTTAGGACCTGATCACGGCGTTAGTGAGCCAATCAATATGGACTATGACGAGCGTTCAAACTTTAAGGCGGATTATGGCAAATATCAAACTAACGTTGACGGTGTATACGCTGCCGGAGATTGCCGCCGCGGACAATCGTTAGTTGTCCGTGCTATCAACGAAGGGCGCGAAGCGGCGAGAGAGATCGACCGCCAACTTATGGGTGAAACGCAGCTGCCGTGAAGGATCCCTCACTGTTCGTTGTTGCGAATCGTATCCTGCACTAAAGCCATGCTTCTGATCCATGGCTTAATCCTACCCAGCTCACCGGTAAACTCAGCCAGCGCCGTTTGTGCACCTCGACGACCGGAAAACACGCCGTATATGATGACGTAGAGCTGCCTACCCTCGCGTCGCATGCGATACAGACCGAATTCCTCTGGGTTTGCCTGTCGTTGAATAAAATTTTCTGCTCGCTTCTTGCTGGACAATGTCAGCAGTTGCATCGTGAAGCGATCACTGTTTTGTTTGAGAATCCATTGAGCCGTTTTGTAGCGCAATGTTGATTGAAGAGTTGTAGTCGATACTGACGGCTCCTCAGTTGGCGGGGAGAGTGCTGTATCAGCGACCGATTCAACGACCGGAATAACTTCAGTAGGAGTCTGCAGCACTTTGATTTGCTTATCCGAACCTACGGCAGTTTCTCGCGACGCTGCATCCAGTAACACAGTTTCAGCAGTACTGTCTTCTTCAATAAAGAGCTCGGCTGGGTCTGTTGCCCCTTGTTCGCCATCTGTCGTGGACAACTGTTGCACCTCTATGGCATCAGCTTGGACAGGTATAGCCTCAGGTAGATGGTCCTCATTCGGTATCAACTGTTCGACCTGTTCTATTTTGGCACTTGATAATAAAGGCGGCTCACCAATGGGTGTGCCTTCTTCAACGCTGGGCACTTCGACGGTATGCACGACAACATTTTTATCAACAGTCGTGGCGCTCGGATCCTGCACAAAAATGTAGATCAAACTCACCAACACCACTAAAGAGAGCGCAAGGATTAAATGCGTCAGAGGAAACTTCCTGCCGTCACCGCGGATATCTCCACTCTCCAAATCTGCCAACAATCGATTAGCCATGCCGTCTACCACGCTTGGATTACCGCGTGAGCGTTGGACAATTTTATCTAGCTGCTCATCAGTAAAAGGCAGTCGGCCTCTGTAGTGTGCTTGACGAAAACGCCATTCGAGATAGCTAATAACGTCCGCTTTTGGAAACCCAGTTAATCGAATTTCAAACCATTCAAGCTCGCGCAACTTAGCTACTCGGCTAAGATCGCTAATTAGAGTGGCTTCAGCAAATAGCAGTAGTTTGAGAGGTGACCCCTCGACAATGTTAACCAGACAATCAATAGCGCCTTGGTTAAGCAGGTGTGCATCATCCACCATGGTCATGCAAACACGACCAAGTTCATCCTGCTCTACAACGTAACGCTTAACGACCTCAATAAGATCCGCCGTGTGCATATCAAGATCCGCTGCAACACCAAACCCCTGTGACAACCCAACTAGGGCTTCACGTTCTGAAGCCACCACGGCGCCAGACAGTCGAGCGGCTTTGACGCCAGGTTCTAAACTACCAGATAACTCGCGAAACAAGGTCGATTTACCCATACCAAATGGGCCACTCACTACCAATATGCGCCGCGACCATTGGCTCAAATGACGCAAATGATCTAAATGTGTTTTACGATCTCCACCTACGAAGAAACCTTCTCGAGGAGCCGTGAAAGGGTTGTGGGTGAGACCGAGGAAGGTGCGCTGATTCATGCGCCTAAGCTCAACAAAACTCCGCAAGCACCTTTACAAGTGCTTGCCGGTCGAAGTCGGTGGTGAGGTGCGCGCGACCATACCCAGCAGATACAACAAAGCGCATTTGGCCGTCCGCTGCTTTTTTATCCATGCCCATTACTTCCACCATATCTTCCACACTGATTTGGTTGGTTAACTTTACTGGTAAGTCAAAACTACGCAATAGCTCTGCGAGTCTATCTGCTTGCCCTGGTGGCAGTAAATTTAGCGTTTCCGAAAAACGTGCCGCCATCACCATGCCTATAGCCACCGCCTCTCCATGCAACCATGAATCATAACCAGTTAGACTTTCAATGGCGTGAGCAAATGTATGGCCGAAGTTGAGAATCGCGCGCACGCCGCCTTCACGTTCATCCTGGGATACGATATCGGCCTTGCAGGCACAGGACCGGGCAATGACCTGTTTAAGCACTTCTGGGTCTCGCCGCCCTAGAGCGTCGACATTGACTTCGAGCCAAGCAAAGAAATCAGCATCTGCAATGACCCCATATTTCACGACTTCTGCTAAACCAGCCGCATATTCTCGGGGTGGTAAAGAATTCAGTGTGCTGCTGTCAATGATGACCGCTCGCGGTTGATAAAAAGCCCCCACCATATTCTTGCCCGCGGGATGGTTAATTGCGGTCTTACCGCCAACTGAAGAATCCACCTGCGCCAACAATGTCGTTGGTATCTGTATAAAGCTGACGCCACGTTGAAAGGTAGCCGCAGTGAAACCTGTGAGATCGCCCACCACACCTCCACCGAGGGCAACTAAACAGGTCGTACGATTGTGTCGGTGCTGCATTAGAAAATCCATGGCAGCGCTATAAGTCTGCATAGACTTATACTTCTCGCCGTCACCCATAACAAATGTATCAACCGTGAAATCTGACAATGCGTCGCGCACACATTCACCGTAGAGCGCATCTACACATTCATTAGTAAATAGTGCGACCTGTTTACCAGGAACGCCTGCTGCCAGTAGTTTTCGTAAATTTGGGCTGGCGAGCAAACCGCCATCGATATAAATCGGATAGCTTCGTTCGCCTAGGTCAACGGATAAACTTTGCACTGCTCTTTTGCCTTCTACACGCCTAGTTTACAACTTGGTCAGCACGCAATTTACTGACAATTTGATCCACAAAAGCTTTGACACTTTGCTCGTCTGAGATGAACCGATAGTCTGCAATTTCGGCATACAATGGCGCTCGTTCACAAACTAGCTTACGCAAAATTTCTTCTCTGTCATTACCTTGCAAAAGCGGACGTTTTTTATCCTTTCTAGTTCTTGCCATCAAGCGCCGCAAAGGACAATCGAGATGAATGACAATACCTCGGGCGGCCAAATGCTGGCGATTATTTAGTCGCTTCACTGCGCCCCCGCCCGTTGCAACAACGACCCCGTCAAGCAGGGACAACTCGTCAATCACTTGCTCCTCGCGGTCGCGAAAGCCTATTTCACCTTCCACGTCAAATATCCAAGACACTTCCGCGCCTGCACGAGCTTCAATCTCTGCATCTGAGTCATAGAATGGCATCTGCAGCGCTTCAGCGAGCATTCTACCTACAGTGCTTTTACCCACTGCATCAGGCCTACAAGATATATATTTTGACGATTCATAAAAAACGGCGCCTAAGGGGCGCCGTTTAGTGTACACGGTTGCACATACTTCGTGCGACGTGTGTGTTGTTAACTGTCCGTTATCTTAACGATCAGCCTCCGGATTAGCGGTCCGTGAGAGCATCTGAAATAATCCGTGGTGTAATGAAAATGAGCAGCTCCTGCTTATCATCACGCTCGATGGTGCGCTTAAACAGCCGACCAACATACGGAATGTCGCCGAGAAACGGCGTCTTGGTGGTCGATACATTTTTATCCGTTTGAAAAATACCGCCCAGTACAATGGTCTGACCGTTGTCTACTAAGACTTCTGTCTGAATTTCATTGGTATTTATAGACGGTACGCCGTTGAAGATTTGCCCCACGGTATCTTGCTTCACGTTCAACTGCATGATGATGCGGTCATCAGGCGTGATTTGCGGTGTTACCTCTAATGACAACACAGCCGCTTTGAACGATGTAGAAGTTGCCCCACTACTGGTTGCCTCTTGATAGGGAATCTCAACCCCAGATTCAATCACCGCAGTGCTTTTATCTGCAGTGATGACCTTTGGACGAGCAACTACTTCTGCATGACCATCTGTGGCCAAAGCAGACAGCTCTAGGTCAACCAAGTACCCTGCCCGAGTAATACCCAAACCAAAGCTTGATGCACCTGCTCCGCTCACACCAAGGTCAACCAGTAAATCTCCTGGCGTTGTGATATCACCGGAACCATCTACAAGAACGTTAGACAGTTCCACCAGCGTATCCATAGAACCACCATAACGAATAGCGGTATTACCATTGGTGTCAATACCACCGCCACCCCAGGCAATACCCATTTGCTCGGAAAAGTTGGCATTGGCTGTAACAATCCGCGCCTCGATCAGAACCTGCCTAACCGGCACATCGAGCTGCGCAATAACGCGGCGAAATTCTTCTAAACGATCTGCCGTATCAGTAAGAATGATCGCATTGGTGCGCTCATCTACAATGACACTTCCGCGCTCAGAGAGCATGTTTTGACCATTAGACCCTGCAGAATTAAATAGATTGAAAAGCTCAGAAGCAGAAGCGTACCGAATTTGCACAAAGTCCGTACGTAATGGTGCTAACTCTGATATTTGCTTCTGATTTTCTAACTCCAGTTTCTCACGTGCTGCGATCTCTGCTGCGGGAGCAACCAACAAGACGTTACCCACTTGTCGCTGATCTAGACCCTTGGTCTTAAGGATCAACTCTAAAGCTTGATCCCATGGAACATTCTTCAACCGTAGCGTGATACGGCCACTGACAGTATCAGAAGCGACCAGGTTTAAATCAGTAAAATCAGCAATCAACTGAAGTACCGAGCGCACTTCAATGTCTTGGAAATTGAGCGACAATTTCTCACCGGTATATTTGAAGATGTCGTCGCGCTTATTGATCTCTTCTTGCGTAACTGGCGTCACGTCAATAGACATAGTGTTGTCAGCTTGATAAGCCAAATAGTCAAAATTACCGTCGGCGGCGATGGTAAACACTGTGTTGTCGCCTTCCTGAAATGCATCAATAATTTGTACGGGTGTCGCAAAGTCTGTGACGTCTAGCCGACGCTGTAGTTCTTTAGGTAATGTTGTGTTGCGTACTTCGACCCGAATGCGGCCAGCATTGCCGGACACATTTACCGGCACTTTGGGGTTACTCAGCGTCAGCACAACTCGACCTTCGCCACCTTCACCGCGACGGAAGTCTACGTTTTCGATAAATGAGTTGTTGCTCCCTGAAGCTACAGAGGGGGCATCCCGCTGGTCATCGGCGGGCGCAGATGCTTGCATACCATCGCCAGACTTGCTGTTACCAACCGTGAGGAAAAGCGTATTACCCTTTACCTCAGTTTCATAGCTGACCAGCTGCGTCAAATTGACAATCGCTCGGGTGCGGTCTTTGGTGCTAACGACAGATACTTTACGCGCATTGCCGATGCCAAGATTATGATGCTTCTCCGCCAACGCACTGACCACACCTGGCAGGTCCAATACTATTCGAGCAGGCTGCTCGATGGTATAACCTTTCGGGTCCGGTGGTGTGCCATCGAATTCCATTCGAATTTCGATTCGATCGCCCGCCAAAGATGAAAAGTCGATGTTTTTCATCGTCACACCCCAAGCTTGGACTGTGGTCAAGCTCAATAAGCTCGCAAGAACGAGTGACGCGATTAGTTTCGTGCCTCGATTAAGTCGTCTAAACATCATTTTCATCCTTTATGCTCCACTCGGTAGCGCAACGGTGCGCTCGCGCTCCACCCATCCGCCTGTCCCATCAGGAACAATTTCTATAAGATTAATGCTGGTGTCACCCACAGCCAAAATGCGACCATGGTCGGTGCCCATAAAGTCACCCGTTTGCACTCTATGTACCCCGCCATCGCCATCTTTTATCAACCCAAAGGTTGTAGGACCCTGAGCTAAAGTGCCGACCATCGCCAGTTGACCGATCGCAAACTGCTCCAAAAACTGCTTGATCCGGTTAAAATCTGGCGTGACTTTCGGACCGTCTTTTCGATCAACACGCTTAAGAACTACCGGGGGCTCAAAAGGGCTACGCTTAGTACTCGCCAAATATTTGAACGGAGGATGTGTTTCAATCGGTGGCAGCGGTTCAATACGACCACGTGGCCGCGCGTCTACCTCGTCCATGAACGCATTCAAGTCTGAATAATCGGTACTCGGCGCACAAGCACCTAACAACCCTGCCGCAACCAAAATGTTCATCATCTTGAGCAATTGCATTAGCCATTCTCCTCAAGATAACGATACGTTTTAGCTGTTATTTCCATACGTAGATACAGCGATCCCGATTCCGGCTTAATGCTGAAATCATGTAACGTCACTATGCGCGACAAGTTAGCCACTCCGCTAACAAACGAGCCGATCTTATGGTAGTCGCCTTCCACGACAATTTTGATCGGCAACTCTATGTAAAACTCGCTCTTCTTTTCTGCCTGAAGATCAATACTTTGAATGGTGAGTTCATGATCTATCGCTGTGCGCGTAATATCCTCCAAAAGTCCTGGAACTTCCGTATCACTAGGTAACTGTCGTAACAGTGCACCAAACGCAGCTTCCATTTCCTGCTTCTGTATCCGCAGCGCATCCAAGTTGGCTGCCAACGCAGCCTTGTCTTCATAATCTTCACGAAGATCAACTTCTTTTGCCGCAGAAACATCAAGCGTCTTCTGCTTGTCAGTTATATGCCAGTAATAACCCCCACCCAACACAAGAGCGAATAGGATGGTCATTAACAATGCTTTTACAACCGTTGGCCATGACCCGATGTTGTTGACATCAAGGTCATTGAAGTCGATAGACTTAATTTGTTCTAGGGAATCTTGTAGGGCCATTATAGATTCTCCTCTGCGTCATCCGCCGGGCTACTCTGTATAAAGCTCAAATCGAATTTTGAAGCCTGTTCGCCGTAATCTGAGTTGCTAGGATCTTCTTTGATGCTCTTGAGATTGGGTTGGGTAAACCAATCCGATGCATCCAAGTTTCGCATCAATGCAGAAATCCGGTTGTTCGATTCCGCGATACCGGCAACGGATAGAGTTTTCCCTTCCAACGTGAGCCGATTGTAATGCACGCCTTTCGCCAGTGTTTGTACAACTTCGTCGAATACCCGCACTATTACTGGGCGATTACCCTGGAGCTCATTAATCACGCGCATGCGTGCTAGTAGATCTTCGCGTTGCTTACGCAAAGATTTGATTTCTGAAATTCTTTCATCCAATACTTTTATCTTACCTTGCATAAAAATATTGCGGCCATTTTGGCCTTCAATTTGCCCATCTAAATATTGACCAGCGCCGAATACTAGAAGCGCGGCCACCACCAAGACTGAGCCCAGCTGAGCAAGAAATTCCTTTTGCTTACGCTCGCGTTCCCATTCACGCCAAGGTAGTAAGTTGATATTCGCCATTATGAGAAGCTCCTCATGGCCAAGCCGCAGGCTATCATCAGTGCCGGCGTATCATTTGCTAACGCTCCCGCATCTACTCTCGAGGCCAATGACATATGCATAAAGGGGTTAGCAATGATAGTTGGCGTACCCAATTTCGCTTCGATCATGTCGCCTAGACCTTCGATCGACGCCGTACCACCCGCGAGCACAATGTAGTCAACATCATCATACTGAGAAGATGAAAAGAAAAACTGTAACGATCGTGTTACCTGCTGCAATACCGCCTCTTTGAAAGGCTGCAGCACTTCCTCCTCATAATCGTCAGGTAAGCCACCTTGCTTTTTAGCAAGGCCGGCTTCTTCAAACGATAAACTATAGCGACGCTGAATTTCTTCAGTGAGTTGTTTACCGCCAAATAATTGTTCACGTGTGTAAATTGCTTTGTCATCAGCGAGCACCGACAACGTTGTCATCGTAGCGCCGACATCGATGATGGCCACTACCAAATCTTCAGGATTTTCGCCAAGCTGTGGCTTAACTAAATCAAAAGCTCGCTTCATGGCATGCGCTTCAATATCAACAACAGCAGGCTTAATGCCGCCGAGATCAAGCGAAGCTTCGCGCATTTCCACGTTTTCCTTCCGACAAGCAGCTAACAATACTTCTACTTGTTCTGGATTACGCTCAGACAATCCAAGCACTTCAAAATCAATAGCGACTTCGTCAAGTGGGTATGGAATGTATTGGTCAGCCTCTACCGTAATTTGATTTTCCAATTCATCGTCTGAAAGCTCAGCATCCATTTCGATGGTTTTGGTAATCACGGCAGAACCTGCAACCGCTACAGCAGCAGCTTTGCTACTTGTCTTGGAGCGGCTCACAACACGCTTAATGGCCTCGCCTACACCTTCAACATCGCTGATATTCTTCTCAACAACCGCGTTAGGGGGGAGGGGTTCGACTGCATAAGACTCTACTCTATAAACTCCATTATTCCGCGAAAGCTCTAATAGCTTCACAGACGTCGAGCTTATGTCGAGCCCTAGCAATATATTCGTCTTTTTTCCAAACAATGCCACGTTAAATTTCCTTTGATGGCGCGGGCACTTACGTCCTATACATGCAGCGATGCATTAAATAACAGACTCGACTTTCAAGCAATCAACGCCTAGCCTATTTTGCATGCGAAATTGCTTAAAGTTGAGGTTAATTTGTCTGCCCTTTATTCGCGATATGTAGTTAGAATTTCCATTTCCCATACAAGCCCAGCAACTTGACAAAATACCTGACACAAAAATCAAGCGATGTCCTACGAACCATTATGTGTCTGGGACTCGCAGGTTTATGTGCCGCAGTCCTCAGTCTCGCGGCCATCTACCTCTATTTGGATCCTCAGATCCCTGCACCAGAGACATATCGTGACGTACAGCTCGAAACTCCGCTGCGCATTTACGCCGAGAACGGCGAGCTGCTTGCGGAATTTGGCGAACGACGCCTCATTCCTATAACTATAGCCGATGTACCACAACACTTTATCAACGCGCTCTTAGATACCGAAGACAAACGCTTCTACGAACACAGCGGCATCGACTTTATTTCATTGAGCAACGATGTGCTAAGTCTTGTTGGCACTTTTGTGTCTGAAGGCGAGCTCGGTGGCGGTGCAAGCACCATCACGATGCAATTAGCTCGGAATGTCTCATTCAGTCTAGAGCGCCGCTTTCTACGCAAATTTAAGGAAATGTTGCTGGCACTAAAAATCGAACAAGAACTCACAAAGGATGAAATTCTCGAACTCTATATAAATCTAGTACCTTTCGGTAAACGGGCCTATGGCGCCCAGGCTGCGGCGTTAACTTACTACGGCAAGCCCCTCGATAAACTCAGTTTGGCCCAATTGGCCATGCTCGCAGGTATTCCTCAGGCACCCAGCGCGGGCAACCCTATCAATGGCCCCAAACGCGCGCTTGCGCGTCGAAACCTTGTTTTGTCACGCATGCTCGCCCAAACATCGATTAGCCAGGAGGAATACGACATTGCCAAGAGTACCGCAATTAATGCCGCGGTATACGCTCGCGACTTAGATATCCCTAGCCCATACGCCGCAGAATGGGTACGCCAGCAGGCTTCAACAATCCTGCCGGATCTATATACCGGCGGTTATGAGATTCGTACTACCATTAATGGGCCCATGCAGGCAGAGGCTACTGCAGCTCTTCGACGAGGTCTCATCGGTTACGACCAAAAGCATGGATACCGCGGCGCCGAAGCACAGGTCGACGCCGACCTGCTGCGTCGTATCCAAGAGTCTGCGCATCTTCTACCCCTTGCATCGGCGATAGCAAGTGCAGCCAACACAAGCGAACGCGACGAAACCGGGTCTTCTTTTAGTAGCCTCAGCGAAAATTCGAGTCAGTACGATGCAACTTTGGTGCAAGAATTAGACGATTATCTTGACGATTTTAGTGTTTATGGCGGCTTAGAAGTCGCCGCAATCCTCGCTGTAGATGAGTCAAGCGCGTGGGCGCAACGCAGCAATGGTGAGCGTGTGCTCATCAACAAAACCGACAGCACATGGGCCCGAGAATATATTCATGTGGATCGACGCGGCCCACCGGTGGCAAAAATGAGTGATGTTGTCGCCATCGGCGACATTATTCGCCTCCGTCGGCAGGATGACGAAGGTATCCCAGGGCGCTGGTTGCTGGCGCAACTACCAGAAATACAAGGCGCCGTTGTTTCTCTAGATCCGCAAAATGGCGCTGTAAAAGCTCTAGTAGGCGGCTTCGATTTTTATCGCAACCAGTACAACCATGCGCTACAGGCAGCTCGACAACCAGGTTCGGGCTTTAAACCTTTCGTCTACTCAGCTGCGATTGAATCCGGAGTCACACCGGCAGACATTTTCATGGACGCACCGCTGGTGTTTGATGATGAAAATTTGGAATCTCAGTATCGGCCAGACAATGACAACAACCGATACAACGGCCCAACACGGCTACGAGAAGCGCTATATCGGTCTATCAACCTTGTATCTATGCGCGTCTTACTTCGTGTTGGTGCTGGCCAGGTAATGGATCATGTCGCCAATTTTGGCTTCGACACTAGAAATTTCCCACGCAATACTCAATTGGCTATTGGCGGTGGCACGATGGCGGTAACCCCGATAACCATGGCGCGGGCATATGCTGTGCTTGCCAATGGCGGGTATCTAGTAGATCCGCACATTATAACCAGCATCAAAGACACGTCAGGTGAAGAACTCATGCGTGCTAATCACCCTTTTGTGTGCGAGGAATGTGGCAAACAGGCAACGGATGATTCGCTGGAGCTGCCGCTCGAAGATGAGCCTGCAAGCTTAGCAGCCCTCTTAGCTTCAACGGAGACCACAACGAATTTGGAACCTGAGGGTGATGCACTAGATATTCCCGGGATGGACACAACAGTAGAGGGTTCCGCGGCTCACGACCTAACCTCAAATCACCTTGACGGTACGTCGACCGACCTCGGCCCACCTCCACCAATGGCCGCTCCACGAGTCGTCGATGAACGTAATATATTTATCATGAATTCTATGCTGCGCGACGTCATCAAACGTGGCACCGGGCGGGCCGCTCGACGCCTGCGGCGTAATGATCTAGCCGGAAAAACAGGCACAACTAACGAAGCAGCCGACACTTGGTTCAATGGCTATAGTCCAGCGCTCGCGACTACCGTGTGGGTAGGTTTTAGCGATCACGCACCGCTGGGTGCACGCGCCTACGGATCAAATACACCCCTGCCAATATGGATAGATTTTATGGAAGACGCGCTGGCTGACATTGCAGAAATTTATCCGCCACAGCCAACGGATGTCATCACAATGAAAATAGATCCTAAAACAGGCGAGCCTGCGCGACCTGGCCAACCAAACGCTGTATTTGAGTTCTTTCTACGAGAACATGCGCCTACGGCACGCAGAAGCATAGATGTGCCGAACACTCAAACAGAAGAGCCTGTTAAGGCGATTGATATATTTTGAATTAGGTAGTCGAGTAAGCACTACCTTCGCGTTGCTATTCAATAACTTTAATGTAGTCACCAGCGCGCGGCTCCCCTCGAGGGTGGTCACCGTTGATGACTCGTAAGGTTTCCTCACCATTTGCTTTCAACGGAATCCCGCGCGCAAGCTCTGCATAAGTTTGGCCAGGCTCAGCAACAATAATCTTA
>Ga0256847_1000567_pt1 | contig 22584 bp, 24 predicted proteins | sample TeddybearmetaG_FD_189099 | JGI IMG/M metagenome (GOLD analysis project Ga0256847, IMG submission 189099) | Hydrothermal vent microbial communities from East Pacific Rise, Pacific Ocean - Teddybear | ecosystem: Environmental > Aquatic > Marine > Hydrothermal vents | place: Pacific Ocean: East... | reverse complement strand
TAAAAGAAGTCAGTCGAATTTTTGCGATAAGTCCTGAACGGTTTCTGTTGCTAGAAAACTGGGTTAAAAGGCTGATCAGTCTTGAAGAAGAAGCGGTAAACCTTATGAAAGAATAGTGTTGCTGTACCCTTGGTTGATACGCAGAGTATTCTCAAGAAGTTCAAGGCCAATCATTATTTTCTTTCGATCCAGTTGTTTTGGAGAATCAGCCCGAAACTGTATTCCGCACCGATAGTCACCGGTCTTTAACTTTCTACAGTTGTGCACAGTTGCTTCAACAGGGCCCACCTGGTGGTCGTCCAGAGCTAGCGATAACCTGATATTTTGTCTGCTGCCCAGATGCGCGCTACTTATAAATGCAATTCCATCCCGGTTGTAGTCCAGAACGATAAGTGGAGTCCTAATCTGGTGTCCGTTCAGAAACACTCGCAGAGTCATTTCCGAGGCCAGCAGGCGTTCAGACAAGCGTTGATCTATAAGGGGAGCCGCCGACATATAACAATACTAATGTAACGTACATGCGTATGATGTGACTTTTACCGCAATACACATTTTTTGATCGGGTATTCAAATTGAAGAATCGGCTGAATACCAAGGAAATAGTCCACTGGCTTGAACAACTACGCGTGGAACACCGAGATCTCGACGAAATTATTCTTGACCTGTACGCGCTTCCCAACGTCGATCTTATGAAAATTCAAAGGTTGAAGAAAAGAAAACTGCGTCTAAAAGACATGATAGCGCGTCTTGAGAGTGAACTAATACCTGATCTGGATGCTTGATGAGTTGTATTGCGCACAAAGTATGAGTAAATCTGATCAAAAATTAACAATAGCAATCTCTTCCAGAGCTTTGTTTGATATGCGGGCCTGTAATCAAATTTATGAGGAAGAGGGCTTAAATGCATACCGGGCATTTCAGATCCAGCATGAAGACACACCTCTGGAGCCGGGAGAGGCTTTCGGTTTTGTAACTAAAATTCTAAATATCAATGAGTTACTGGACAAACCTAAAGTAGAAGTTATCTTACTGTCCCGTAATTCTGCAGATACCGGTTTGAGAATTTTTAACTCAATTCACTCCCATGGTTTGAATATCGTTCGAGCTGCATTTTGTGGTGGTGCCAGTCCTTATCGTTATGTGCAGGCTTTTGCCTGTGATCTGTTTTTGTCCACGCATGCGCGTGATGTGGCGCATGCTCTGGAATCCGGCGTGGCTGCTGCAACTTTAATCGCGACCCCCTCGCGTGCAAATGTGTCAAACAAATTAAAAATCGCCTTTGATGGGGATTCCGTTCTGTTTTCCGACGAGGCCGAACGTATATACCAGAGTGACGGTTTAGCAGAGTTCGCTCGCCAGGAGCGGGCTGCTGCAAATAAACCTTTGGCTGGCGGGCCTTTCAAAAACTTTTTATCCGCTTTGCAGGCCCTGCAGAGAGAATTCACTGATGGCGAGTCCCCAATAGAGACCGCACTGGTTACTGCGCGGTCAGCTCCATCGCATGAACGGGTTATTCGAACCTTGAGATCATGGGATATTCATCTGAATGAGTGCTTATTTCTTGGTGGAATGGAAAAAACCGAATTTTTACGCGCTTTTTCAGCAGATATCTATTTTGATGATCAGAATACCCATGTGGAGCTCGCCCGGGAACATCTGCCTGCAGGGCATGTTCCGCATGGCGTTATGAATTCCTGAGAGGATAGGGTATGCAAGTTCAAAGTCACAATAAACAGACAGGTTTCCCGTGAAACATAGGTATTTGTACATATTTACACTGTTGTAAGACAATAGAGGAAAGTTGATTGAATATTTTATGTCTGGATCTTGAAGGCGTATTGGCGCCAGAAATATGGGTAGGTGTAGCCGAAGCAACCGGCATTGATTCATTAGCTCTTACCACCCAGGACATTCCTGTTTATACAGATTTGATGGATCGTCGGCTGGAGCTACTTGCGCAGCACAATATTGGCTTGCAACAGATTCAAGAAATAATCGGCCGACTGCAGCCATTACCAGGCGCTAGAGTGTTCCTGGACTGGGCGCGGGAGCATTTCCAGGTTGCCATTATTTCAGATACATTTTATGAATTTGCCATGCCGATTATGGCCCAGCTGGGGTATCCAATGTTGCTCTGTCACAAGCTTGAGATTGAGAACGACAGAATTGTAGGTTACCGCTTACGACAGACCGACCCTAAACGTCATTCCGTTAAGGCCTTTCAGAATCTTACCCTCAAAGTTCTTGCAGCGGGTGATTCGTATAACGACATCCCTATGTTGGAGCAGGCTGACAAGGGGTTTTTCTTTATGGCGCCCAAGAAAATTCTGGCACAGTACCCCCAGTTTCCCAGCGCCAACAGTTATTCTGAGTTGCAGTCTTTGCTCGAATCTTCATTGTAAACCAGGAGCACAACAATTTTTATTTACAGAAGTTCATAAGCAGGAAGGGTTAAGAAATTCACCATCCTGGCACCGGTAGTTATTTCATCCATCATTTTTACTGCCTGATTGTACTTACCACTCCTAAAACGTTCTTCACCGACTTCAGATCTTACAACCTGTAGTTCTTCCTCGAGAAATTCACGAAACAGCTCTTTCGTTACCAGTTTGCCATTAGAGAGTGATTTTTTATTGTGAATCCATTGCCAGATTGAAGCTCTGGAAATTTCAGCAGTAGCCGCGTCCTCCATAAGCCCGTATATGGGTACGCAGCCAACACCGGATATCCAACCTTCTATGTATTGAATAGAAACGCGAATATTAGAACGCAACCCTGATTCGCTACGTTCGCCATCGGGCACGGCTAACAAATCAGCAGCAGTAAATTCCGGGTCATCTCCACGCGTTACATCCATCTGATTTGGCAAGCCCTGGGGTATGTGCTGATTGAATATCCCCATAGCAATATCTGCCAGTCCGGGATGGGCAACCCACGTACCATCATGCCCATTTGTTGCTTCCAGTGTTTTGTCTGAAATGACTTTTTCGGTGACCATTGCATTTTGTTCTGCGTCTTTGGACGGAATAAATGCAGCCATGCCACCCATAGCAAGCGCACCACGTTTATGGCAGGTTTTAATCAGAAGTTTGGAATAAGCACTGAGAAAGGGCGTATCCATACCGATAACCTGCCTGTCTGGAAGCACTCTGTCGGGATGGTTTTTTAATGTTTTAATGTAGCTGAAAATATAATCCCATCGCCCGCAATTCAGGCCAACAATATGATCTCTGGCTGCATACAGAATCTCATCCATCTGGAATGCAGCTGGTAAAGTTTCGAGTAGAAAGGTTGCTTTTATGGTGCCTCGTTGTGTTTTGAAATAATCTTCAGTAAAGCTGAAAACTTCAGACCACCAGGCTGCTTCCCGGTAACTCTCTATTTTTGGAACGTAGTAATAGACTCCTGAGTTATTGTTTTTCCTTGTCTCATAGTTATGAAAAAAATACATTGCAAAATCAAAAAGACAACCGGGTACAAATTGCTCTTCACCATTAATTTTTAAACGCAGATGCTTTTCAGGCAGGTGTAAGCCGCGAACCCGTGCAATCAACAGAGCAGGATTCTTATCCAGCTGATACACCTTACCTTTATCGTTAGTAAAGGTGATATCTTTCCTGTTTGCGTCACGAAGGTTTATTTGTCCGTTTACAATGTTTGCCCAGGTGGGAGCCAGTGAGTCTTCAAAATCCGCCATAAACACCTTAACGCGGGCGTTAAGGGCATTGATAACCATTTTTCGGTCTACCGGCCCGGTAATTTCAACACGACGGTCTTGTAAATCCGCCGGGATACCAAGAATGCTCCAGTCACCCTCGCGAATAGATCGGGTTTCTTCGAGAAAATCAGGTAATTCTCCTGCATCCATTCTGGCCTGGTAACTTACACGGTCTTCCAGTAACGATTGTAATTTGGGTTGAAATTTTGTAGTTAGCTCTGCCAAAAATTGCATGGCTGGAGTGCTTAGAATTTCTTCAAATTCGCTCGTTAACGTGCCACCAATTTCAATATCCTGCATCGTAAATCCCCTTGAGACCCCTTGAATATAAGGGGCGCAATAATGCCTAAGCAAAAAATGTGTGTCAATTTGAACCCGTTCCAATTCACACTAAAGTGCATATTTAGAATGCCAGGTGCCGAAAATCTACCGGACTTCTGCTGCGCTCCCAAGTATACAAAAATTGGTTCGTTAATTTTTGTGCTCTCACACGGTTGTCTTCTTCGTAGAATCCCGAAAGATTCCCTGTATCTGGTATATACCAGACAGATCGGTGATCGCCGACCAGATAACAGTCGCTGGCAAAAGGCTTGTCTGATGACACGGTGCGAATTTGTATCCGCCCGGTCAGGCGCTGTGCGAGAGCGAGTAACGCGGGGTTTCTGGCGGTAAACAACTTGTGATCTTCTATCAATATCTTCATGCGAGCGACACTGGAACTTCTGGCAAACCGGGAACACGATGCTATACAGGCTCTGGAGTTGAATAGTGCAGGGTCGTTAAGACTGGCAAACAGATGAATGCTTCGTCTTGCTGTAGAAATGCTGCTAATTAGCATTGTCTCAGCGGACTCGTAGGTATCGAACCAAGGAGCTTGACCAATTATCATCTAAGTTTCATGTTTTGCTTTTGAACATTTCAATGTGTTCAATGCCTGCTTCAAGGAAGACATCTCCACGTGCGACGTAACCGGCTTTCTCATAAAAATGCTGTGCATGCCTTTGCGCATGTAAAAAAAGATGAGGGAAGCCATGGGAGAATCCGTAATTGGTGGCATGCTGGAGTAACTTGTAACCTATACCCCGGCCCCGGAATTCGGCCAGTACCGCCATTCTTCCGATTTGCCCGGTGGGCAATAGTCGGGCGCTACCCAAAACCGTTTCTGGATTATCATTCCTGCTCTTTATAAAGGCCAGAAAATGCGTGGATTCCAGTTCTCGTCCATCCATTTCGAGATCAACGGGTACGCCTTGTTCCTGCACAAAAACTGTTTGCCTGATTTGGGCCAGTATTTCTGAATTTTCGTGGTAGGGCAGCCGTCTGATCTGTATGCACATACCGCTCTGCATTTATTCGCTAGCCAAACGACTAAGCTCCTCGGCAAGACCTACATATTTTGCGGGAGTAAGCTTTGACAAAGCATCTTTTGCAGGCTCGGGCAGGTCGAGATTTTTTAGTATCTCCAGATACAGGGACTCATCTATTTGCTTGCCGCGTGTTAGTTCTTTCAGTTTTTCGTAGGCATTTGGTATGCCATGTTTTCGCATAACCGTTTGCACAGCTTCTGATAGCACCTCCCAGCTTTGTCCCAGGTCGTGATCAAGACAGCTGGTATTCAACTGTAATTTGGAAATACCTTTAAGTGCTGATTTGTATGACAGTACACTGTGCGCCAGGCAGGTGCCTGTGTTACGCAAAACAGTTGAATCTGATAAGTCCCTTTGCCAGCGTGAAATCATAAGTTTGTCGGCTATGTGTAACATTAAAGCGTTACCCAGGCCCAGATTACCTTCTGAGTTTTCAAAATCTATAGGGTTAACTTTGTGCGGCATTGTTGATGAACCGGTTTCGCCTTCAACTGCGCGTTGTGAAAAATACCCCAATGATATGTAAGCCCAGATATCCCGGTTGAAATCGATCATTATCTGATTGAATCGAACAATAGAATGAAAGTACTCTGCTATGTAGTCGTGTGGTTCGATCTGCGTGGTGAGCGGGTTTACATTTAGACCTAAAGATTCAATAAATATACTGGTTATGGAAGGCCAGTCGAGTTCAGGGTAAGCAACCATATGGGCATTAAAATTACCAACTGCGCCGTTAAATTTACCGAGCATCGGACAATTTTGCATTTGTTTTTTCTGTCTGTTCAGCCGGTAAACAAAATTAGCCAACTCCTTACCAACTGTTGTAGGGGACGCGGTTTGCCCATGGGTGCGGGAGAGCATGGGTGTAGCCTTGAATCGATCGGACAAATCCGCAATAGCCGCTATAAGCTGCTCAACAAGCGGAAGCAGAACCTCATCTCTGGAGTGCTTCAGCATAAGTGCATAGGCAAGGTTATTTATGTCTTCACTCGTGCAGCCAAAATGGACAAACTCGAGGTGCTGCTGTATTTCTGGAATACCGGCAATAATGTCTTTTACGAAGTATTCCACCGCTTTTACATCGTGATTGGTTGTTCTTTCAAAAGCTTTGATAGCGGCAGCATCGTCCAGACCAAAACCGGCGCTTTTGCGCTCTAGCTCAGCACAGACTTCACTGGATAATGGTGGCAGCTCACCTATCCCAGGAGTTTGTGCCATATGAGCAAACCACTTCAACTCTACCAGCGTGCGGTATTTTAGCAGGCCGAACTCACTAACATAGGTATCGAGTTCACCCACTTTGGACCTGTAACGCCCGTCCAGTGCGGTAATACTTGTTAAAAGCTCAAGGTTCATGCCTTCTTAAATCTCCAGGTTTTTGGTGCCGCACAAATCTAGCGTGCTTTAATGAATTTTACGTATCTGTTGCAAATGCCTAAGGGAGTTTCTTATTCTGGATCTATAAATTAGCAGGTGCCATCGCCTGCCGCCGAGTTGTCGCCAGAGCCATGCGAAACGAATACCACATAACAACAGAGCACGAACCTTGTCGGCAATCTCCGGTTGTTCAAGTTGTTCCTGAAGACCTATAACGTGGATTCTTCGTCCCATTGTACCGACAGTTTGTTTGTAAATATCAGAATAACGAGAGTAGCGTTGTTTCTCGTCCATCGTCTCGAATGAAACACCAATATTTCGAATCAAATTTGCAAGTTTTTCCAATACCTCCGGGCGGGCACGTAAGCGATTTTCGAGAGTAGTTAGGTCCACAATGTATTTTAATGGTTGTATTAACGAAGGGTCGGGTTTACCAAACATCGCCTGCGCAGATTTCACGCCCATTAACAGATCTTCTACAGGGCCGTATACATCTTCCGCAGTTTTTGGCTCGGTAACCATAAGTCCACGCATAATTGCCTGGGTGTAAATTGGATGACAGGCCTCGGCGTTTGCACATCGATGTACCAGTACGGCTGCTTGTGTTAAAGCAGCCAGGGCGCAAGTTCTCTCTATCTGGAGGCGGGGAGAGTGGTTCTGACCAGGTGTTTGAGCGTTCACTTTATGGTTCTATTGTTTCTATTTCTCTGCTGCATACCGATTCAATTACTCCACCACCCAGGCATTGTTCATTCTGGTAGAGACAAACATATTGTCCCGGAGTTATTGCGCGTTGAGGAGCGTCAAATTGTACGTGATAACCTCCTTCGGGCCGCTCTGTTACCACACAAGGCTGTGAACTTTGGCGGTATCTAATTCGAGCTGAGCATCGAAATGGTAGTTCTGGTGGCCCTGAAAGTAACCAGTTAAACCCTGAGCATACTAATGTTATTGCATCTAGCAGGGTTTGATCCTGCGTGACTATAAGGCGATTTTCATCAAGGTTTTTAGACAATACGTACCAGGGGGCTTCAGCAAACCCTGTTGCTCCTCCAATACCCAGCCCCTGGCGCTGACCTAGCGTGTAGAAAGCCAGCCCCATATGTTTACCCACAGCTACACCGGAGTGTGCAAAAATCTCCCCCGGGCAGGCAGGTAGGTAGGTGTTTAAAAAGTCACGAAACCGACGCTCGCCAATAAAGCAGATACCGGTACTGTCCTTTTTTTGATGATTTTCAAAGCTGTGTTCAGCCGCTATGGCACGAACCTCGGGTTTGGTGAGGTCACCAAGGGGAAAAAGGCATCTTTCAAGCTGATTTAGAGGTACATCTTGCAAAAAATAGGACTGATCTTTATTGCTATCAACCCCGCATAGTAGTTTGAAACTACCATCCTTACTTCGCAAGCCCCTTACGTAGTGACCGGTTGCGATATAGTCTGCACCGAGCTGTGTTGCGTATGCTGCAAAAAGATTAAACTTTATCTCTCTATTACACAGCACGTCGGGATTGGGCGTTCGTCCTGCTGCATATTCTTTGAGAAAGTCCTCAAAAACATTATCCCAGTATTCCGCTGCAAAATTGGCGGTGTGTAGCTTAATTCCGAGTTGCTCGCAAACTTTACTGGCGTCTTCCAGGTCTTCTATTGCAGAACAGTACTCGGTGCCATCATCTTCCTCCCAGTTTTTCATAAACAAACCTTCTACGGCATAATTCTGATCAAGCAGAATTCGAGCCGCAACGGAAGAGTCCACTCCACCAGACATACCCACTATAACTTTTGTCTTTTTCACAATAGAGGTATTGTACCCAGCTTCAGCGTATATTGCTGACCTGCCTGTTCCTGGAGATAAGATATGCTTGAATTTACACACCTGAACGCCAAAGGCGAGGCTTCCATGGTGGATATATCAGAAAAAGCGGTAACCAGCCGGGTAGCAAGCGCGAGTGCAATTATTGTCATGGCTGTCGATACCATGAACCAGATTTTTGATGGAAAACTGGCAAAAGGAGATGTTCTGGCGGTAGCACGAATAGCTGGAATACAGGCGGCAAAAAAATGTTCAGAACTCATACCTCTGTGTCATCCTCTGGCCTTAAACAAAGTGCGTGTAGATTTTGATAAAGTAGCGCCCGATCAACTTCGTGTGACTGTTGAAGCCAGTGTAAGTGGAAAAACTGGCGTCGAAATGGAAGCTTTAACAGGGGCATCCATTGCAAGTCTCACCATCTACGATATGTGCAAGGCAGTAGACAGGAACATGTCCATTACCGAATTGAAATTGTTGAGTAAAACCGGAGGCAGATCCGGTGCATGGTTAAGGGCTGAAGTTACAGACCAGACCTGAAAATGAAAACTGTTTAAAAGAAGGTGAGAAGAAAAATGGAAACCGTTCGGTGAAAATACGAGTCTGTTTTTTTGCCTCCATACGAGAGTTGGTGGGTGAATCAGAAATATATCTGGAGCTTGATAATGGATCAGACACAGAAGAGCTTCAAGCGACTCTGAAGCAAAATCTGGGTGGTGAACGCTGGAATATTTTGCAAAATAACTTGTATAAAATGTCTATAAATCAATCTCTTATAGAATCAACCCAGAAACTAAATGATGGGGATGAAGTGGCCTTTCTTCCTCGAATGACCGGAGGATAAAACACCATTAGCGTATCTATCCAGGGTAAGGATTTTGACGTATCCGAAGAACAGCGGCATTTATGCGCGACGCTGAATACCTCGCCGGGTGCAATAGTGAGCTTTGTTGGTCTTGTAAGAGACAGCATGCAGGAAAGTGACTCCGCGGGTCTCACTCTTGAACACTATCCAGGTATGACGGAAACAAGTATCGAGCGAATCGTAAGTAGTGCTACTCAACGCTGGAAGATTGGGGGAGCAAGAGTAATTCACCGCGTAGGGCGTCTCTTTCCGGGAGATCAGATTGTTCTGGTGTTGACAGCAGGTGCCCATAGAAAAGAGGCATTTGAGGCCTGTGAATTTATTATGGACTTTCTCAAAACAGAAGCCGTAATCTGGAAAAAAGAGCACGCTCGCTCAGGTGAGAAATGGTTGACCCCCCGAGGGTCAGATGCGCAGCGGATGAAACACTGGTCCGAGTAGTGTTAGTATTGCTGCTTTTCAAAAGCTACCCCTAAGGAAGACAATATGGCCTATCAGCACATCAATGTGCCAGATGATGGTGAAAAGATTACCGTAAATTCTGACAGCTCACTTAACGTACCAGCGCACCCAATTATTCCTTTTATTATTGGTGATGGAATTGGCGTTGATATTACCCCTGTAATGATCAAGGTTATCGATGAAGCTGTATCCAAAGCATACGACGATCAACGTGCTTTAAAATGGATGGAAATTTATTCCGGAGAAAAATCTCTGGAAGTTTACGGGGAAGACCAGTGGTTGCCTGAGGAAACACTGGACGCAATGCGCGAGTTTATTGTTGGTATTAAGGGGCCGATGACCACACCGGTTGGTGGTGGAATTCGCTCGCTGAATGTAGCGCTGCGCCAACATCTTGACCTGTACGTTTGCCTACGCCCTGTGCGCTGGTTTACCGGGGTTCCAACTCCTGTTAAGCGTCCTGATAAAACCGATATGGTTATTTTTCGCGAGAACACTGAGGACATATATGCAGGTGTGGAGTGGGAAGCCGGTACTGACGAGGCAGACAAGGTGGTAGCATTTTTACAAAACGAAATGGGCGTTACAGGCATTCGTTTTCCCCAGAATGTAGGTATAGGAATCAAACCAATTTCGGAAGAGGGCTCCAAGCGACTGCTACGTCAAGCAATACAATATGTTCTGGATAATGATCGAGATTCACTGACTCTGGTTCATAAAGGCAACATAATGAAGTTTACTGAAGGCGCGTTTAAGGATTGGGGTTATGAACTCGCGGCCGAAGAGTACGGGGCGGAGCTGTTGGATGGTGGGCCATGGATGACAATGAAAAATCCGAATTCGGGTAAGGACATTATAATAAAAGATGTTATTGCAGATGCCATGTTGCAACAAATTCTTACTCGCCCGGACGAATATGATGTGCTCGCGACAATGAATCTTAATGGAGATTACATTTCTGATGCGCTGGCTGCTCAGGTTGGTGGTATAGGCATAGCGCCAGGTGCAAACATAGGCGACGGTATTGCTCTTTTTGAAGCAACCCATGGTACGGCACCAAAATATGCCGGGCAGGACAAAGTTAACCCAGGGTCGCTCATTTTGTCTGCAGAAATGATGTTACGCCATATGGGCTGGACTGAAGCCGCAGATCTCATCATCAATGGTATGGAAGGTGCAATTGGTGCCAAAACCGTAACGTATGATTTTGATCGGCAAATGGAGGGTGCCACCTTGCTGAGCTGCTCGGAGTTTGGCGATGCGATGATAAGTCACATGTAACTGACTTATCTGACTTAAGCGTGATGTGGGCCTGCTGTGTTAATGCAGAATTATCCCGGCTAGCCCACTTCGTTTAATGCTTCAGGCACATCTTCTATCGTAATCTCTTCTATGTGTTCGCTGCTTTCTCCGTCTTCATCAATATTTTGCATATTAACAGAGATATTATCGGCATTAGATTCCTCTGCATCCAGATCCGACTCAGCGTCTTCACCATCAAGAGCCCCAATATTTACTGCACAAAGACCTTTTGGACCATCTGTAACATCAAACTCTACCGCCTGGCCGGCTTTTAGAGTGCGATATCCATCCATTTGAATGGACGAGAAATGTGCGAAGAGATCTTCTTCACTCCCGTCGCGCAGTATGAATCCATATCCCTTGGCATTGTTAAACCACTTAACTTTTCCAGTAGCCACTGCAAATATACCTCCCGTTCGTGAACTTTCCCGGGTTTGTTTAAAACCTCTTTTACGGACTTTTCACGTATATCTGCACTTTCTACGTTCTTTGGCACAGAGTCAAGTAGGCATAACTGTCTGTATTTGATCGCAGACAGTCCGCAACAAGGACGTTATCATGGTAAAAACAGTTTTTAGAGTAAAACGATTGAAGCAAAAATGGGTATTAAGTATGCATCCGGAAGATAATTCAGGCGGTGATAATGACGATTATGATGCGGATGTTTCCGATAATGTTGTCGAATTACCTGCCAAACCAAAACTCAAGAAACCCTCCATGTACAAGGTGTTGTTGCTTAATGACGACTACACACCAATGGAGTTTGTTGTACATATTCTGGAAAATTTCTTTCTTATGTCCAGGGAAAAGGCGACTCAGGTTATGCTAGCAGTGCATACTACGGGTAGTGGTATTGCGGGAATTTATCCGCAGGATATTGCTGAAACAAAATCCGATCAGGTGAATGAATATTCTCGAGAGAATCAACATCCCCTGATGTCAAAAATAGAAATGACCGACTAGGTAAAGCAATGCTCAGCAAAGAACTGGAAGTTACGCTTAATATGGCATTCAAAGATGCCCGAGCAAATCATCATGAATTCATGACGGTAGAGCATTTATTGCTGTCACTCCTGGATAATGCAATGGCAGTTGAAGTTTTGAATGCGGTTGGTGCTAAGTTGGAGGTGTTGCGTAAAGATCTGGAAGAGTTTATAGATTCTACTACGCCCTTAATACCTGCAGGGGACACAGATCGAGAAACCAGTCCTACGCTGGGTTTTCAGCGTGTACTTCAAAGAGCAGTTTTTCACGTGCAGTCATCGGGTAGAAAGGAGGTAACGGGAGCAAACGTACTGGTTGCCATTTTTAGTGAGCAGGAAAGCCAGGCGGTATTTTTTCTCAACCAACAAAACATTGTCCGTATTGATATTGTTAACTATATCTCTCATGGCATATCCAAAGTTAAAGGTACTTCCGAAGAGGATCCAACAGCTACCGAACAGGGAGAAGAGGAGGGCATGCATGGTGAGCCTGCTCCAAAGAGCGCGCTGGAACTGTATACCACCAACCTGAATGATCAGGCACGTGCGGGGCATATTGACCCCTTAATCGGCCGGCATGAAGAACTTGAACGGGTTGTACAGATATTGTGCCGCCGTAGAAAAAACAACCCCCTTCTGGTTGGTGAGTCTGGCGTTGGAAAAACTGCAATCGCCGAGGGTTTAGCTAAGCGAATTGTAGATGACGAAGTGCCCGAAGTGGTAAGCCAGTGTGTTGTATATTCACTTGATTTAGGATCATTACTTGCCGGTACGAAATACCGGGGAGATTTTGAAAAACGCTTCAAAGCTTTGCTGGCAGAATTGGTTGAACAGGACGACAGCATTTTATTTATTGACGAGATACACACCATCATAGGGGCAGGTGCGGCTTCTGGCGGGGTAATGGATGCTTCAAACCTGTTGAAACCGGTATTAACTTCCGGGCAGATCAGTTGCATGGGGTCTACCACCTATCAGGAGTACCGTGGAATTTTTGATAAAGATCGCGCACTTTCCCGCCGTTTTCAAAAGGTCGACATCAACGAGCCGAGTGTTGATGATACCTATCAAATTCTGAAGGGCCTGAAATCTGGGTTTGAAGATCATTACAACATGCGATACACAGACAAGGCTTTGCGTACTGCTGCAGAATTGGCGCAACGCTATATCACTGATCGGTTTATGCCAGATAAGGCAATTGACGTAATAGATGAGGCGGGAGCCGCTCAACAGTTGTTACCGGTGGCAAAGCGGAAAAAAACTGTTGGCGCCGGTGACGTGGAACGAGTTATTTCCAAAATTGCACGAATCCCTTCCTCCAGAGTTTCTGTCTCCGACAAGGAAGCGCTCAGAGATCTTGGTGGCAACTTAAAGATGGTGGTATTCGGACAGGATTCTGCCATTGACATGTTGGCCTCGGCCATCAAGTTGTCCCGAGCTGGTCTTAAGTCTGAACAGAAACCGATCGGTTCTTTTCTGTTTAGCGGGCCAACAGGTGTAGGTAAAACTGAAGTAAGCAAGCAACTGGCAAATATTCTGGGTGTGGAATTACTACGCTTCGATATGTCGGAGTACATGGAACGCCATACTGTTTCGCGGCTGATTGGTGCACCTCCTGGATATGTGGGGTACGACCAGGGTGGACTGCTTACTGAAGCTGTTACGAAACATCCACATTGCGTAGTTTTGCTGGATGAAATCGAAAAAGCACATCCCGAGGTATTCAACCTGCTGTTGCAGGTTATGGATCATGGTGTTCTTACTGATAACAATGGACGTAAGGCTGTATTTCGAAATGTAGTCCTGATAATGACAACCAATGCCGGTGCTCAGGAAATGAGCCGCAGGTCCGTTGGATTTTCCGAGCAGGACCACAGCACCGATGGAATGGAAAGTCTCAAAAAGCTATTTACACCTGAGTTTCGAAACCGGCTGGATGCCATTGTACCCTTCAAAGCGCTTAACGTAGATATCATAGAAACTGTAGTTGACAAGTTTCTCACTGAGCTGCAGGCACAGCTTGATGAAAAAAGAGTGTTCCTGGATGTAGATAAGGCAGCGGTAAGCTGGATAGCAACCAGGGGATACGACGCAAAAATGGGCGCCAGACCCATGCAGCGGGTAATACAGGATAAAATAAAACGCCCACTGGCAGATGATATTCTATTTGGAGAACTGGCAAAGCATGGTGGTACTGTTAAGGTAACCGTGGAAAATGACGATTTGGTGCTTGAGATTGAATCTTCTACAGCAACCGTTGCCTAACTAACTATCGTTCCCGAAAGGTAATTCTGCCTTTCGTTAAGTCATAGGGTGTCAACTCAACTTTTACAGTATCGCCGGTGAGTATGCGAATGTAGTTTTTTCGCATCTTCCCGGAAATGTGTGCCGTTACAACATGGCCATTTTCCAGTTCCACTCTAAACATTGTATTGGGAAGGGTATCGATAACCGTTCCATCCATTTCTATCTGTTCTTCTTTTGCCATACCAGTGTGTTGCGCAAACTCATATAAAAATCGAGCTGCATTGTGCCGCAAGCCCTGTGTAATTGCAAAACTGAGGCCATTCAAGTGACATTTTCATGGTAACTGCTTTGTCCAGCCGTCATTCACATAATATTCAAGAGGTTGAAAAGCATGCTTGTAAGTCATCTTCCTGCACTCTTTAACCCAGTATCCGAGATACAAATAAGACAGATTCAGACGCTGGCAATATTGTATCTGGTACAATATTGCCAGGGTTCCCAGGCTACGGGCGCTTAATTCACAGTTAAAGAAAGTGTAAACAGCTGCCAATCCATCATTCAAAATATCAGTAACAGCCACGGCAACGGGCTCACCTTTCAGGGTGAAAATTAAGTATTCGCAGTTACCAAGATTCTGTTTGAGAAAAGATGAATATTGTTGGGGAGAACTGGGGTACATATCACCGTCTCGATGTCGAGCAGAAATATAGTGTTCGTACAATTTGTAAAGTTCTGCAAGGTCTCCATCGGAACAATGTGCAACTTCTAAATCAGTATTTCGTTTAAGTACTCTTTTGAAATTTCTTTTAAGGTACTGGTCGTTTGCATAAAAGTCGTTGATGCACACGCGTACCGAAATACACGCTTTACACTCGCTGCAATGGGGTCGGTAAATATGCTCGCCACTTCTACGAAAACCGTTTTGAACCAATAAAGAATAGTCTTCATTGCTGGGTGTGCTCTCGGGAGCAAGAAATACAGTTTGAGCCAGTTTATCACCCAGATAGCTGCAAGGGTGAGGGCTTGTTAGTAGAAACTCAGGCTTGGACTTGATACGCTGCCCCCTCGTTATTGTTTATCCAGGGCCCCGGAATATTAGGAAATTGATTGCTACGTTGCAGCAAACTAACAAAATGCTTGCGAGATACGTTTCTGGCACCAAGACTTTTCAGATGTTGGGTCATCATTTGGCAATCCAGGCATACAAATTTGATAGATCTCAAATGTTGGACCAGTGTGAGCAGAGCAATTTTGGAGGTGTTGGCCTGAAGACTAAACATTGATTCAGCGAAGAACATTTTGCCCAGTGATACGCCATATAAGCCACCAACCAGGCTGTTATTTTCGTCCCAAACTTCTACAGAATGTGCCAGCCCGGAATCAAACAGGGCTATGTATGCCTGTTGCATGGATTGGGTTATCCAGGTTCCACTTGTTCGACTATGTGTGCTCGCGCACAGGGCAATAATTTCCACAAAATTCGCGTCAAAACTCACACTGAATTTGTTCTGCCTTAACAATTTTTTCATAGAGCGTGAAACATGTACTTCATCCGGAAACAAAACTGCTCGGGGGTCGGGGGACCACCAGTGTATATAGAATTCATCTGAATCAAACCATGGAAATATTCCTTGTTGATAGGCAGCGACAAGCCTTGCCTCACTTAGGTCACCACCAAACGCCAACAAACCGTTGGGAACCGACAGAGCTCTATCAACGTCTGGAAAAGGTTGATTCACAGAACCTAAATAGGATATTTCTTTACTCATCAGATCGCAGAGCTCTAATCCGGCTTTACTCCAGCGCGTCCAGATATTTTTCTGCATCCAGCGCGGCCATACAACCAAAACCGGCAGAGGTGATAGCCTGTCGATATATTTGATCCGCTACATCTCCCGCCGCAAATACTCCGGGAACACTCGTTCCGGTTGCATTTCCTTCTGTTCCAGCCTGTATTTTTATATAACCTCCTTTCATATCCAGTTGATTATCAAATATTCCTGTGTTGGGAATATGTCCAATCGCGATAAAGACGCCACTTAAATCAATATCTTTTTCCTCAGAATCCAGGGTGCTGGTGATGCGCATGCCAGTTACTCCACTTGCGTCTCCCAATACCTCCTGCAAGGTGTGGTCCCAGAGTATTTCGATATTTTCCCTGGCAAATATCCTGTCCTGCAAAATTCGTTCTGCCCGGAGACTGTCGCGCCTGTGTACCAGGTAGATTTTTTTACAGATATTTGACAGATAGAGGGCTTCTTCAGCTGCGGTATTGCCACCACCTATTACAGCCACGGTAAGATTACGATAGAAAAAACCATCGCAGGTAGCACAGGCACTCACACCGCGGCCTTTAAATGTTTCTTCAGAGTCCAGACCTAGATATTGCGCAGTTGCGCCCGTTGCTATAATCAGTGAGTCACAGGTGTAAGTTGTGGAATCGCCAATCAGTTCAATTGGTTTTTTGTCTACGCGTGCAGTGTGAATATGGTCGTTGGCAATAAACATATCAAAACGTTGTACGTGTTCTAACATTTGCTGCATTAACTCGGGACCTTGTAAATCTGCGGTACCCCCCGGCCAGTTTTCGACTTCGGTAGTGGTCATAAGCTGTCCACCGACTTCAATACCGGATATTAGCAGCGGTACAAGATTCGCCCTTGCTGCGTACAAGGCTGCGGTATACCCGGCGGGTCCTGAGCCAAGCACTATAAGTTTCTGGTGCTTATGTTTGTCTGTCATTGTTTGTTCCGATTCAATTGGATTATGTTCGCCGGTCTACTAAAGACAGTATCGCCTATGGGCGAATAGATTCCACTTTAAAAGTAGACTCGGAAAAACTGTATGATACCCGAAGAAACACAATTTCCAAGTCGTACATCGGTTTCATTAAAATCCCAGTAACACACTGAAATGAAAGAAAATTGTTGTCGGGGCAATTTGCGGCTAAACTGCGACTGCAAGTTTGATTTTGGAGTATCTGTGAAGCATAAGACAGTCCTTGGCACTGTTAGGGAAGCATGCCTGATTGGGATGGTTGCTCTGGCAATATTTGTTTTTCTGGCCCTTATTTCGTATTCCCGTGTAGATCCGGCATGGACATTTACCGGCTCGGGTTCAGAAGTACACAATCTGGTAGGCATTGCCGGAGCCTGGGTTTCGGATATCAGTTTTACACTATTTGGCTGGATCGCCTATTGCGTACCTTTCGCCCTCGTGCTTGGTGGTTACAGGATTTTCAAAATGGGAGACACCCAGTGGAACTGGAGAGACAGTTTGATCGGGTTCTCTGGCTGGATACTCTTTATGCTGGGTGTCAGCATTCTCGCCAGTTTACATGTGAGTACCGAGTCACCTCTGGCAAATCTGGCTGCGGGTGCTGGCGGTATGATAGGGCGGTCGGTCGTTGAACTTGGAATGGATGCGTTTAACTGGATTGGACTTTCACTGATCGGGTTGTTAGGTGTTTTGTTTGGTGTTCAGCTGGCCGGTGAATTTTCCTGGTTAAATGTTACAGAGCGAATAGGGCAGGTGGTGTATTCGCTTACTGCGGTTTGTATAGCCTTTCTGGTTCAGTTTTTTGAAAAAATGCGGGAAAAATACGATCGGCGTAAAGACTTGGCAGAACGATCAGTTGTGCGAAAAACGGCTATTACTGCTGAAAAAGAAAAACGTGCAAAACGAGCAGCGCTTGAAATCAAGGTTTCTGAAGTGGCGGTAATCAGCAGCAAAGCGGTGACCTCACAAAAACGCCTGTTTAACACTCGGGCTGCAGGGGAGTTGCCAGACTTGGACTTACTGGATGAATCCGCTGAAACCAGCGAATTCGCCTATTCAGAAGAATCACTTGAGGCAATGTCTCGTCTGCTGGAGTTAAAACTTCTGGATTTTGGTATTGAAGTAGAAGTGGTAGCGGTACTGCCGGGACCAGTGATCACACGATTTGAAATCAGCCCCGCACCGGGCGTAAAGGTGAGCAGAATTACAGCTCTGGTCAAGGATCTGGCACGCTCTCTCTCGGTTATTAGTGTGCGTGTTGTAGAAGTAATACCGGGCAAACCGGTTGTAGGTATTGAAATTCCGAACGAAAACAGAGAAACAGTGCGGCTTCGAGAACTGTTGTTGTCCACTGCGTATCAGGAAGCCAGCTCACCATTGACCCTGGTGTTGGGCAAAGACATTGCGGGTGAAGCAGTTCTGCTCGATATAGCTAAAACGCCGCACATGCTTATCGCAGGAACCACTGGCTCAGGTAAATCCGTTGGCGTAAACGCCATGTTGCTGAGTATTCTTTACAAGGCCAGCCCCGAACAGGTTCGGCTGATTCTGGTAGATCCAAAAATGTTGGAGCTGGCAGTCTATGATGGAATTCCCCATTTATTGACGCCAGTTGTTACCGATATGAAGGATGCTGCACAGGCGCTTCAATGGTGTGTTGCGGAAATGGACAGACGGTATCGGCTGATGGCCAGCTTTGGAGTGAGAAACCTGGCTGGTTTCAATAAACGAATAAGGGAAGCAGAAAAAGCTGAAACACCCATAGCAGACCCACTTTGGCCGGCAGATTCTGATGAATCAGCGCCCATGTTGTCAGAACTGCCGTTAATTGTAGTGGTGATTGATGAATTTGCAGACATGATGATGATAGTTGGTAAAAAAGTGGAACAATTGATTGCAAGAATTGCCCAAAAAGCACGGGCTGCAGGAATACATCTCGTTCTGGCAACCCAAAGACCCTCGGTAGATGTTATTACCGGGTTAATCAAGGCAAACATACCAACGCGCCTGAGTTTTCAGGTGTCGTCAAAAATTGATTCACGCACTATTTTGGATCAGGGAGGAGCAGAACAGTTGTTAGGACACGGTGATATGTTGTATCTACCGCCTGGTACCTCATTGCCCGTACGTGTGCACGGGGCATTTGTATCAGATGAAGAGGTTCACAGAGTCGTGGAAGACTGGAAAACCCGAGCGCAAACCAGTTATGTCGATGCAGTATTATCTCCTGAGACGGGTACCGGGCAAGACTCTCTTTTTTCCGGGTCTGGGAACGGTGCTGAAGAAACGGACGCACTGTATGATGAAGCGGTGGAATTTGTACTCCACTCACGACGCGCGTCTATTTCTGCAGTACAACGCAAGTTACGCATTGGCTACAACCGTGCAGCTCGTATTATCGAGTCTATGGAAAATGCCGGACTGGTAAGCGAAATGATGTCCAATGGTAGTCGGGAGGTGCTGGTTCCCAATCATGAATAGGCTGCTTCTGATGACTTTACTAATGGCCGCAAACAGTCACGCTGTTTACGCAGATCTGAAATCAGCCTCCGGATTGCAGGAGCAGCTAACAAACTTGCAGTCTTTTCGCGCGACATTCAATCAGGTCGTTTACGGTAACTCTGTTCAGGAACTACAGAGCTCTACAGGTACGGTATCTGTGGAACGCCCCCTAAAGTTTCGTTGGCAGCTTATCGAGCCATATGCGCAACTAATAGTTACCTCCGGTAAAGTGCTGTATATTTATGATCCCGACCTGGAGCAGGTACAGGTTCGTGAAGCCGCTGGTGCGCTCAAGGGTACGCCAGCACTGTTGTTAGCCGGGGAACCTGCGGAGATAGTAGATCTATTCGAAGTTATTTTGCTGGACAGCCTGGCAGAGGAACCCGCTAACAGCATTGTATACTCGCTCAGCCCCAGACACGCAGATTCTCTGTTTACCGAGATCAAATTATTTTTCCTGGACGGCGTTCCAACAACAATAGAAATTCGCGATGCCCTGGGGCAATTGACCAGAGTCGATTTCTCTGAACAGATTCTTAATGCAAAAATTGCAAGTGATGAGTTTGAATTTGATATTCCGGCGGGAATAGACGTGCTTGGCAATGCAGAAATCCCTGCTTCCTGAAGACTCCACTCAGTTAAGCCATGCACCGTTGGCTGTTCGCCTTCGGCCTGAAACACTTGACGAAATTTCTGGGCAAAAGCACCTTCTTGGTCCTGGAAAACCATTGCGCCTGTTGGTTGAAAGCGGGCAGCTACATTCGATGCTTTTGTGGGGACCTCCGGGCACGGGGAAAACCACACTTGCTGAAGTGATGGCACGTGAATCAGATACGGATCTTATTTCCGTATCTGCCGTACTATCGGGTATTAAGGAAATTCGCGCTGCTGTGCAACAGGCAGAAATTGCCAGGCAGTCCGGGCGCAGAACCATATTGTTTGTGGATGAAGTACACAGGTTTAACAAGACCCAGCAAGATGCATTTTTACCGCATGTTGAAAATGGCACGGTAGTGTTTATTGGCGCCACTACAGAAAACCCTTCCTTTGAAGTTAATAATGCGCTTTTGTCGCGAACCCGTGTATATATTCTTAATGAATTAAGTGCTGAAGATCTTGACGCGGTTCTCAATAGAGCGCTACGTGATCCCCGTGGCTTAAAAGATAACGAGATAGATATTTCAGATCCCGCTCGGGAATTGCTGATATCCCTTGCTGACGGGGATGCCAGACGGCTGTTAAATCTTCTGGAACTTTGCGCTCAGCTCTGTGAGAAAGACAGGATAATGGATGAAGCCTTGCTACGCCTTGTCTCTGGAGAAAAATACCATCGCTTCGATAAAGGAGGAGATGCGTTTTATGACCAGATATCTGTGCTGCATAAATCAGTAAGGGGCAGTTCTCCAGACGCAGCGTTGTACTGGATGTGTCGAATGCTGGATGGAGGTTGTGACCCGCTTTATATTGCCAGACGGCTGGTGAGGATGGCTAGCGAAGACATAGGTAATGCGGACCCCAGGGCTCTGGAATTGTGTCTTAATGCCTGGGAAGTATTGCAAAGACTGGGAGCTGCGGAGGGCGAGCTGGCACTGGCACAAGCTGTTATCTACCTAGCGTGTGCACCAAAAAGTAACGCCAGCTATCTGGCCTTTTCCCGTGCTATGTCCCATGTCAGGGACAGTGGCACATTGCCGGTACCCCAACGATTTAAAAATGCCCCCACCTCGCTTATGAAAACATTGGGACATGGAGATGGATATCGCTATGCCCATGACGAATCTGGAGCATACGCTGCTGGCGAAAGTTATTTTCCGGATTCACTTTCACCAATGCAATATTACTATCCCGTAGATCAGGGTCTGGAGATTAGAATTCGGGATAAATTGAACAAACTACGTACGATGGACGAGAATGCAAAATAAGCAATTATGGAGAATGTATGCTAGCTAACCTTGGCTGGGTTGCTCTGGGTGGTGCGCTTGGTGCTGCATCTCGGTTTTTGCTACATCGATTGGCGAGTCTGTGGTTTGGGCTGGAATTTCCGTGGGGAACGCTTGGAATTAATATCGCAGGTTGCTTTGCAATTGGTTGTTTGATCGGGGCTTGTGCCAACCAGCCCTGGTTCGAGAGTTTTGGTCGAGCATTTCTGATAGTTGGTTTTCTGGGAGCCTTCACAACATTTTCTACTTTTTCTATGGATGCCATTAATCTCCTTGAGCAAAGCCGTATATTCAGCGCTATAATGTATGCTGGCGGAACTACAGTTTTGTGTCTGCTTTTTGCGTGGCTTGGCTTGCGTATGAGTGAAGTCATTTTTTATTAGTCGAGATTATTCAATGTTGGACTCAAAACTACTCCGAGCTGACCCTGCGGCAGTTCGTGAGCGATTACTGACCAAAGGCTTTGAACTGGACACTGTCCGTTTTGAAGCATTGGAACTACAACGCAAGACACTTCAGGAAAAAACTGAATCGCTTCAGAACCTGCGAAATACGCGTTCAAAAGAAATAGGTAAAGCCAAAGCCTCTGGTGTAGATATAACATCGCTGATTGCCGAAATAGGTAATCTGGGAGAGCAACTCGATGCTGCCAAGGCAGGTTTTTCCACCCTGCAGGAAGAAATGGGTGGTTTCCTGGCCAGCATTCCAAACCTGCCACATGCGGATGTGCCTGCGGGAAAGCTCGAAGCAGATAACATCGAACTGGAGCAATGGGGTAGCTTGCCAGAGTTTAATTTTACGCCAAAAGACCACGTTGATCTGGGCGCGGTGGGGGCCTTGGATTTTGATGCGGCAGCAAAAATGTCTGGCGCGCGGTTTGTGGTAATACACAACCAGCTTGCTCGTCTGCAACGTGCGCTTGTCCAATATATGCTGGATACTCATACAGAGGAACATCACTACAGAGAAGTCTATGTACCTTATCTGGTGGGGCCAGAAGCTTTGTTCGGAACTGGACAGTTACCAAAATTTGCTGACGACCAATTTAAAATTGCCGGGGAGCGAGAACTGTATCTTATTCCCACAGCAGAAGTCCCGGTAACCAATCTTTACAAAGACACGATAATAGATGCAGATTCGCTGCCCATCAGGCACGTATGTCACACACCTTGCTTCAGAAGCGAAGCAGGAAGTTACGGGCGTGATACGCGTGGAATGATTCGTCAGCACCAGTTT
>Ga0256847_1000566_pt1 | contig 22587 bp, 18 predicted proteins | sample TeddybearmetaG_FD_189099 | JGI IMG/M metagenome (GOLD analysis project Ga0256847, IMG submission 189099) | Hydrothermal vent microbial communities from East Pacific Rise, Pacific Ocean - Teddybear | ecosystem: Environmental > Aquatic > Marine > Hydrothermal vents | place: Pacific Ocean: East... | reverse complement strand
TGGCTAAAATGAAGCAGTGTACTGAAATATTTATTTCTGGGAAACCTTATAATTAATAAGCCTTTGCGAATGTGCCAGACTTATTTAATCGCCATTCCTTAGTGCCGCATCTGTAATGCGTGTAACACGGCACTATGCGTCGTACAAATTTCTGAATGATTAATCATACGATGACTGTTAAAAATGGCGCGATTGGACAATAATGTTAAAACACCTGGCGCAATGATATTAATCGCGCCACTATTGCGCCAATTTAAATGATTATTACGCCACACCATGCCAAATCAAACAAAACTTTTTCAAACCATCCAAAATTCAAGCAACGGAGTATCACTGGCTGAATTGCTTGTGCAACACCCCGATATTGCACGTCGCACAGCGCAGCGTTGGATCAAACAGTGGGTTGAAACCGACGCGATTCACGCCATCGGCAAAGGGCCATCTCGTCGCTACCGATATAAAAAAGTGCCTTTCAATATCCCGCTGTCTGCCGATAGCCAAGATATTTTGTCATATATCGAACAGCCCATTGAAGCCAGAAAACCGGTGGGTTACCAGCAAGATTTTCTCGACGCTTATCAACCCAACCAAACGTACTACCTCTCAGAACCGTTACGCAGCCAGTTGCGCAAAATGGGCAATACCCAGCAAACACACATGCCCGCAGGCACCTATGGTAGAGCCGTGCTGAACCGTTTATTGATCGACTTGTCATGGGCATCCAGCCACCTTGAAGGCAATACCTACTCGTTATTAGATACCCGCGAATTGATTCAAAATGGCCAAGCCGCAACAGGCAAAGCGGCAATCGAAACGCAAATGATATTGAATCATAAAACAGCCATTGAGTTGCTCGTAGAAAATGCTGAGTCGATTGGGTTTAATCGCTTTTCAATCATGAACTTACATAGTGCGTTATCTGAGAATTTATTGGCCAATCCTGCGGACGAAGGACGCATCAGACAGCATGTCGTAGAGATTGGTCACAGCGTGTTTCGCCCGCTGTCTGTGCCATCCCAAATCAATGAGATGTTGGATGTGCTATTGGATAAGGCTGGCCAGATCCACGACCCATTTGAACAATCTTTTTTTACCATGGTGCATTTACCTTATTTGCAGCCTTTTGCCGATGTGAACAAACGCACCTCAAGGTTAGCTGCCAACTTACCCTTGATCAAAGCCAACCTGTGCCCGTTAACTTTTTTAGGTGTCCCCGACAGCGCTTATACTCGTGCCATTCTCGGTGTTTATGAGCTGACGCGAATTGAGCTCTTGAGGGACTTGTATGTTTGGGCTTATGAGCGCTCGACACAAGAATATTTAGCCATAAAGCAGGATTTATCTGAACCTGACCCGCTCCGGTTGCGCTACAGAGATATAATCAAACAGATTGTCCACTCGGTGGTCACAAAACCGGAACAAGATACCTTGAGGATGATTCAAACACAGCTTGCTGAACACGTTGAAGCCCCCAACCAACACAGTGTTGAAGCCTTGATTATTGATGAGTTACGCAGGTTACATGAAGGGGTTTTAGCGCGCTATCGGTTACGCCCTTCTGAGTTTGATGCCTGGAAAAAGCGAATAAAATAACGTGCGACCGCCCCTATTCTGAGCGCTCAAATAGACCCGACACACCACCGACAAACAGAATACAAAAGGTCGCCAAGGGCGCGACGGTCAAACCATGCCAAGGAAAATTAAACGCCGCCCAGGAGGTCGGCAAGTCACGCCCAAAGGTGCCCCAAAACACCACCAATACGCCCGTGGTCACCGCGATCATGGCTGACCGTGAGCCGACTTTTGGCAGTAACACCGCGAGCAAAAACAACCCCAACATGCCACCGCCTAACGCGGCTGAAATTTTCCACCACGTATCTAACACGGCATTGGCATTGCCCAGCATCAAGATACCCGCGCCCACGCCTAAAACGCCCAACACTACGGTCACCCAGCGAATTTGCCGCAATTGCGCCGCTTCACTGGCGTCGGGTTTAAAGCGTTTGTAAAAATCGGTCACCCACACATTGGCTGAAACGTTGATCGAGGAATCCAAGGTGCTCATCCCCGCCGCTAAGACCGCAGCAATCACCAGGCCTTTCACCCCAACCGGTAATTCATGCACGATAAAATACGGGAACACCTCATCGGCTTTGCCGGGAAAATCCGCTGGCAAACCACTTTGCTGCGTATAATACAGCCATAACAACGTCCCAATCAGAAAAAATACAGCGGATAAGGGAATATATGCCAACGCCCCAATCCATAACGAGATACGCGCATCCCGATCTGTTTTTGCCGCCAATAAACGCTGTACATAATTTTGGTCGACTCCAAAATTGCGCAAATTTTCAACAATGCCAAATAAGAAGACCAGCCAAAAACCTTTGTTGATAAAGTCCCAATCAAAATGCCCTAACGTCCATTTGCCTTGATCTTGTGCAATCTGTAGCGCTTCAGACAGCGGTATGGGCATATCCAGTAATAATAAAATTAAACAAAATATCGCCCCCACGGTGAGCACGATGGTTTGCACAACATCCGTCCACACCACCGCTTCCATCCCGCCCACCACGGTGTATAAAACGGTAATCACGCCCAACACCACCATCATCAGCATTTGATTGTCTAGTGCGGAGGCACCTTGCCAGCCCAACAGAAAACTCATGGCCAATGCAATCAAATATAAGACCACGGCAATGCGACCAATTTGCAATAGAATCAGTAACACCGAAGCATAACCCCGTGCCCAATAACCAAACCGCGTTTCTAAATGTTCATACGCCGTTCGAAAGTGCCCCCGGCGGTAAAAAGGAATAAACACCAGGCTGGCAACGATGGCTGCAAACGGCAACGTCAGCGAAAACACAAACGGGTTCCAATTCCCTTCATAGGTTTTCCCGGCATTGGCCAGAAAACTAATACTGCTTAAATACGTCCCCAAAAAGGACAACCCCAAAGCCCAGCCAGGTAAATTGCGCCCCCCAAGGGCAAAACCTTCAATCGAGTTCGAGCGACGATAAAAATACGCGCCAAAAGCGGCAACACCGACGATATAAAGAACCAGTATGATGAGATCAACGGTTGGCAAGGCGGAAGTCATAACATGTCCTGAGGTGCATCAAGGGTGAATCCCTGGCCGCAGTGTCTCATGTTGATTAAGCCGCAACAAATCATGCTTTACTGCATACCAATATAACGTTTTGACCACACAAGCACTGCGCCATATTATTATATTTAAACAAAATAAGGCTGTATTGAGCCACAATACCCTGTATTGCTTATGATTGCGCAGCGTCTCTGAGGATGGTATAACACTGCTTTTCCGGGTCAGTTGACCGCATAAACAGGTGAGAGACGCATGAAAACCGTGGTGGTAACGGGGGGTGCCGGTTTTATCGGTAGCCATTTAACAGAAAGGCTACTGCAAGATGGCCACACGGTGCATGTGGTGGATAACCTTTCCTCCGGCCGGTTAGACAATCTCAGCACATTTAAAGACCACCCCAAGCTACAGGTTCATTTATTGGATGTTGCGCAGGATGATTTATCGGGTGCTTTTGCGGGTGTCGATTGGGTCTTTCATTTGGCTGGCCTGGCCGATATCGTGCCTTCCATTGAACACCCAGAAGCCTATTTCGAGGCCAATGTGCAAGGTACGTTAGCCGTTTTACAAGCGGCCAAACAAGCCTGCGTGAGCCGTTTGGTATATGCCGCTTCTTCCTCCTGCTATGGCATTCCCGCGCAATACCCAACCCCAGAAAGTGCCGCCATTAAACCCGAGTATCCTTATGCTTTGACCAAACGCATGGGCGAAGAATTAACGCTGCATTGGGCATCGGTGTACAATTTGCCGTATTTATCCTTACGCTTATTCAACGTTTACGGCCCACGTGCCAGAACCGGTGGCACTTATGGCGCGGTCTTTGGGGTGTTCCTCGCGCAAAAACTCGCGAACAACGCCATGACCGTGGTTGGCGATGGCACTCAAACACGTGATTTCACCTTCGTGACCGACATTGCCAACGCGTTTATCTGCGCGGCTGCATCCAAACACAGCGGCCAAGCTTATAACGTCGGCTCCGGTGGCACTTACAGCATCAATCATTTAGTCGAATTACTCGGCGGCACCCCCGAGTACATCCCCAAGCGCCCTGGCGAACCGGACATTACGTTCGCGGATACCCACAGCATCCAACGCGATTTAAACTGGCAAGCAAAAATCCCTTTTGACGCGGGTGTAAAAATGATGTTGTCCCATATCGACGATTGGAAACAAGCCCCCATTTGGAACCCTGAGTCTATTTCCGATGCCACCCGCTCATGGTTTAAATATTTGGGTAACGAAACCCACCCCAACGCACCTTCCTGATCAAACCACGCGGCGACTAAGGCAATCAAACTGATGGGACAAAAATATTCACCACTGAAAATTTTCCACTATCCGCATAAGCTGGCATCATTGCCTCGCAATTCACCGGACATCACCGCACCGCTGCATATTCGCATCAAACCCACGAATATGTGTTCACATGATTGCTGGTATTGTGCATACCGCGTCAGCAGCTTACAACTCGGTCAGGATATGAACATCCGGGACCGTATTCCCCCCGATAAAATGCGCGAAATCATTCAGGATATTATCGATATGGGGGTCAAAGCGGTGACGTTTAGTGGCGGCGGCGAACCCTTTTTATACAAACCTTTACTGGAGACGGTCAAAACCTTGGCCGATAGCCCGGTTAAATTTGCCACCCTGACCAATGGCCAATTATTGAACGGGGAAATTGCCGAGGTATTTGCCTTTCACGGCTCCTGGGTGCGTATCTCCATTGATGGCTGGGATGATGCCAGTTATGCCCGTTATCGTGGCATTAAAGAAGGTATTTTCACACAAGTCCTGAATAACATGGAACACTTCAAAAAACTCGGTGGGGACTGTTTTCTCGGCATCAGTTTAATTGTCGATGAAAAAAATGCGGATCACATCGTACCGCTGATGTCTGAATTAAAATCCAGAGGCGTGGACAGCGTCAAAGTGGCCCCTTGTATCGTTAGCAATGATGGTGCTGCGGTCAATCAATATCACGCGCCGTTTTTTCAACGCGTCCGTGAGCACATTGAAGAGATGAAAGTGACCTTGGCGGATGAGCAGTTTGAAATTTTCGATGCTTATCATGAAATCACGCATAAATTCCAAAAGGACTACGATTGGTGCCCTTATGTACAAGTGTTACCGATTATTGGGGCCGACTTAAATATTTATAGTTGCCAGGACAAAGCGTATACCAAAGATGGCACCTTGGGCAGCATTCAAACGATGCGTTTTAAAGATTTTTGGTTCAGCGATAAAAATACCTTTTTTCAGGTGAACCCGATGGAGCATTGCCAGCATCATTGTGTTGCCAACCTCAAAAACCAAGAGATTTTGAGTTACTTGAATCTAGAACATAAGGAATTTGTTTAAATTGATCCCATGGCGCCAACAAGTCTCTATCCTACATACGTGTTTAGAGAATATCCAAACAACCAATGCGATGCAGCTGAAGCAAGCGCCCGATGCCCTATTTGCTGAATTGCGTGCAGAAATCAAACGACTGAAAATCTCACGTGGCACGGTATTTTTTATTGGTAATGGCGCCAGTGCTTCGATGAGTAGCCATATGCAGGCTGATTTCGCCAAAAATGGACATGTGCACACGGAAACGTTCACGGATCTGTCTTTGCTCACGGCCATTGCGAATGACATCGGGTACGAACATATTTTTGCTTACCCGTTGAAGAACAGTGGCAAAAAAGGCGATTTGTTGGTTGCCATCAGCAGCTCTGGCCAGTCCGACAATATTTTAAACGGCGTGCGCACCGCCAAAGATTTGGGCATGACGGTTTGCACCTTGTCGGGTATGCAGCCGAATAACCCTTTACGGCAACTGGGCGACCTGAATATCTATGTGCCCAGCGATGCATATGGTGTGATCGAAACCGCACACGCCACCATTTTGCATTATTGGATGGATCTGATCAGCCCTAGCCCCGCCGCCTACATCCAACCAGTACAGCCCCAAACACAGGCCAACTAACGCATGAGCGATAAAATCCTGACGCTGGCGGCCTTTTCTGAGCTGCGTCAACAGGCCTTATCCGGGCTCAGCATTGCGCATTGTCATGGGGTGTTTGATCTATTGCACATCGGTCACATCCAGCACTTGAGTGCGGCCAAAGCCTTGGCAGATATTTTGGTGGTCAGCGTGACGCCGGACCATTATGTGAACAAAGGGCCGGGTCGCCCGGTTTTTTCACTCGCCCTCAGAACCCAAGCACTCGCGGCCCTCAGCGCCTGTGATTATGTCGTGATCAATGCCTACCCCAGTGCGATTGAAGCAATTGCGTGCATCCGGCCTAACTATTATGTCAAAGGGCAAGAATATGCCCAGGCCGAAGACGACCTCACCGGTAATATCAACAAGGAACGCCAAGCGGTTGAAGCGGTGAACGGCCAATTACACTTTACCCAAGAAGCCTGTTACAGCTCATCGGCCTTATTAAACCAATTTTATACAGCCGATGATGCCAGTGGCCAGTTTTTACACATGTTACGCGCCAAATATGACGTTTCACACCTGCTGGATGCGTTCGACGCATTATCTGGTTTAAGCGTTCTGGTCGTGGGTGAGTCGATTATCGACCATTATGTGTATTGCGACACCTTGGGAAAATCTGGCAAAGACCCGGTTTTATCATCCCTACAGCGTGATGAAGAATACCATGCCGGTGGTGTGCTGGCGATTGCCAATCACGTCGCCAGCTTTTGTGATCAAGTCACCGTGCTGTCATCACTGGGCCAGTCAGAACCACAAGAAAGCTTACTCAAACAACGCTTACAGCCCCATATTCAGCCGATCTTCATTCAAAAACCGGATAGCCCAAGCCTAACCAAAAGCCGATTTATCGAACGCAAAAACGGGCAAAAGTTGTTTGAGCTGTACACCATGTGTGATAAACCGCTACCGCCCTCCGCCGATGCGGCGTTTTACAGCGCATTATGTCAGCATGTGGCACAGGCGGATGTGGTGATTGTGGCTGATTATGGCCATGGTTTGCTCACCGCAGAACATATTGCTTATATCACTGACAAAGCCCGCTTTGTCGCCGTCAACACCCAAGCGAATGCGGCCAATTTGGGCTTTAATGTCATTTCGAAATACCCCAAAGCGGATCTGGCCTGCATTGCCAAACGAGAGTTACAGCTTAATGCCCGCTCAACTGAAGCCGATAACCCACTCATGAGAGAATTATCCGAGGCTTTAAACACACAGTTATGTTTGGTCACCTGCGGGGCGGAGGGTTGCAAAAGTTACAGCACCAAACACGGCTTTTCACAAGCCCCCGCTTTCACCTCTGCGGTCAATGATGCGGTCGGTGCTGGCGATGCGGTTTTATCTTTGGCGGCGTTATTGTGCGCCACCGGGGTTGCCGATGAGCTGATTTTATTCGTCGCCAATTTAGTCGGCGCTGAACGGGTGGGGGTGATGGGCAATCAAACCTACGTGGAAAAAGCCACCCTCCTGAAACATATTTCCCACTTATTCAAGTAACCAGGCAAATTCATGGACAAATACCAAATCGACTCACACAAATTGATGTTTCATGTCGAACGCGTTAACCATTGGTTACAGGGTGACAACATCTGCCCGATCTACATGGAAATCAGCCCTGTGGGTAACTGTAATCACCGTTGCACCTTTTGTGGGGTGGATTTTATGGGCTATCAAAACCGCAAACTGGAAACCGCAACATTAAAAACACGCCTCACCGAATTAGGCCAGTTTGGCCTCAAAAGTGTGATGTATGCCGGAGAAGGCGAACCGTTGCTGCACCGAGACATCGTCGAGATCGCCCAACACACCGCACAAGCCGGTATTGATGTCGCTTTCACCACCAATGCCGTGCGCCTGACCGAAGCCGTCGCACACAGCCTGCTCCCGCATACGCGCTGGATTAAAGTCTCGATCAACGCCGGCCAAGCAGACACTTATGCGGCGATTCATCGCGCCAAAGCCCGTGATTTTCAAGTCGTGATCAACAACTGCAAACGTGCCGTACAAATCCGACACGCCCTTGGCGCAACCTGCACACTTGGCATGCAACTGGTTTTATTGCCTGAGAATCGCGCAGAAGCGGTGATGTTGGCTGAAATTGCCCGTGATATTGGCATGGATTATCTGGTCATTAAAGCCTATTCACAGCACACACAAGGTTTACAAACGGCTTATGAAGATCTTGAGTACACCGACAACCAAGCCTTTGCCGAAACGTTGGCCGCATATACCACCGATACATTTGAAGTCATCGTGCGCACCACCTCGATGCAGGCTTGGAATGATAAAACCCGAACTTATGAGCAATGCATGAGCCTGCCATTTTGGTCATACATTGATGCCGGGGGCAATGTCTGGGGTTGTAGTGTGTATTTAGACGATGAAAAATTTCATTATGGCAATATTGCAGAATCCAGCTTCAAAGCCATTTGGGAAGGGGAGAAACGGCAACAATCCCTCCAATATGTGGCACAAGAGTTGGATCTGGATCACTGCCGTGTGAACTGCCGCATGCACCAAGTGAATGAATATTTATGGGCTTTAAGTCACCGCCCCGCGCACGTTAATTTCATATGAATGCGCCCCTCAACATCGGCATTGACCTTGACAACACCATCATCAATTATCAAGGTCTGTTCGCTCAAGCCGCTTGCGCACAAGGCTGGAGCAACGATGCCACACAAAGCAAAGACGCCATCAAACACCACTTACTCAATACCGATGGTAACGATCAGCGCTGGCGCGTCTTACAAACCCAGGTGTATGCCCACCTGATTGCGTCCGCCAAACCGTTTGATGGCTTGATTCCGTTCTGTCAGGCAGTGCGCCAGCAGGGGGATCGAATTTACATCGTCAGTCACAAAACCCCCGTGTCCAATCTTGATGCTTGCACCAACCTCATCACTCCCGCCAAAGCCTGGTTACAACAACAACCCATCGACCCCGATGGACTGTTTTTTTGCGCCACACGGGAGGCAAAAATCCGCCAAATTGCGCAACTCAACTGCACCCTGTTCATTGATGATTTAAGCCTCATTTTGGCCGATAAAACATTCCCGAAACACACCTACCCCCTCCTGTTTGCGCCACACACATCCCACAGCCCGTTACCGCAAGCCGCATCTTGGGCGCACATCAGTACGATCTACCAATGCCTTAAACATTACGGCCTGACATTGCTCGACACCTTATTTGAACGCAAGCACATGCTGCCAACGCAACTCCAACACTTACACGGCGGCAACCATACGGTCAGCAGCGTGACCTTTGCCGACAACACCCAATGGGTCATCAAATCCGGCAAGCCGGATCGCATCAAACGTGATGCACAAGCGCTCAGCCTCTTATCCAGCCATCACATCAAACCGATCCCCCAACTCATCGCACACACCCCAAACGGCCATTTAATCAGCACACATCTGAGCGGCACGCCCATCACCTCGGTGTCTCGGCAACACATCCATCAAGTGGTGGATTTTATCCGCCGCTTGGATACCCTGAGCCGCTCCCAACAACCCGCTGTTGTGCATTTTCCAGCCGCCGCACAAGCGCGCACAAACTTACAAGACTATCTGGATGGCATCGACACCCGCCTAACCGATTTAACCCAAGGCGTGCGCCAATGCGAAGCACAGTATGCTGGATTCACGCCGTTACGACACCTCATTGAAGACAGTTTACCGCCCCTAAAACAGGCCGTTTTTGCGCACTTTGCACACACCAGTGAGGCCTATGGATGGGACAACAACGCCCCTTTCGCCGCACAAGAACGCATCCTCAGCCCCTCTGATCTGGGTTTTCACAACACCTTAATCAGCCCCAAGCAGACCGTACAATTTCTGGATTTTGAATACTTCGGTTGGGATGATAAAGCCAAATTGTGCTGTGATTTCCTGCACCATCAAGGCCACCACCTGAGCAACGCGCAAAAACAGTATTTTTTAACCACGTTACACACCCAAGGTGTATTAACCGATGCACTGATACAGCGCATTCATGCGGTACTGGATGTGGTTGGATTCGAATGGATTTTAATCGTGTTAAACATTGCCCAACCGCACAAAACTGCGCAAAAAATACACGCCAATGCATCCACCCCCATCGCCACCTTAGTGCAACGACAAGGCGATCAAGCCGAGCAACTGGTGCGGGCTTTTACACACCGACAACAACGCCAACAAACCTACCTTTCAGCGAGCTTAACCGATGTCCGACACATTTTATAAAACGCAGGGACTGCGCATCCGACACCGTATTTTAGAGATGGTTGCGGCGGCGGATCGAGGCCATATCCCCTCGGCTTTTTCCATTGTGGAAATCTTACTGGTGCTGTATTACAAGATCCTCAAGCTCTCACCTGAAACCGCCAACGCGGCGGATCGTGACCGCTTAATCCTGAGTAAAGGCCATGGCTGTTTGGCCTTGTATGCGGTGTTATCCGACCGAGGTTTTTTCAGCTCGGATCACTGCGCACATTTTTGTCGCTTAACCGGCTTACTCGGTGGCCACCCAGAGCACCACATTCCAGGGGTGGAAGCCAGTACCGGCGCACTGGGCCACGGCTTATCTCTGGGCATGGGCATCGCGCTGAATGCGCGCATTGACCAGCTAGATTATCGCACCTATGTCATTTTAGGGGATGGCGAATGTAATGAAGGGAGCATTTGGGAGGCGGCTTTATCCGCCAGCAAACACCAGTTACGCAACCTCGTGGTGCTCATCGATTACAACAAAATGCAGTCGTATGACCGGGTTGAACACGTCTTACCCCTAGAGCCCTTGGCGGATAAATGGCGTGCCTTTGGCTTTGACACACACGAGCTGGATATGCAGCACCCTGAAGCCTTAACCACCCTCTTACAGCCGCACCAAACACAAGGCCTGCAAGGTCAACCATTAGCCATTATCTGTCATACGATCAAAGGCAAAGGCATCCACGAAATCGAAAATCAAGCGGCCTGGCACCATAAAGCGCGTTTTAAAGCCGGGGATATCGAGCGCTTAAAAGCCGCCTTGGAGGCAGAAGCATGAGAAAAGCCTGCTTACAAAGCCTCTTTGAAATGGCACAAACCGACCCGAACATCGTCTTTATCGGCTCAGATCTTGGGCCGGGCACCCTCCAAGCCTTTAAAGACACCCTACCCGAACGTTTTTTTATGGAAGGCATCTCCGAGCAACACATCATCGGCATGGCGGCCGGTTTGGCCATGTGTGGCAAAATTGTCTACGTCAATACCATTGCCAGCTTTTTAACCCGGCGGTGTTACGAGCAAAACATGCTGGATTTAGGCCTGGGACAAAGCCAAGTACGTTTGATCGGGAATGGTGGTGGGGCCGTTTATGCGCCTTTAGGGCCAACCCATTTGGCGCTGGAGGATATTGCCATCATGCGTGCCATTCCAAACATGGCTGTACTGGCCCCGTGTGATGCAGAAGAAATGCGCTTACTCACCGAACAAACGCGTGATTATGCCGGGCCGGTTTATCTGCGCATGGCCAAAGGCGGTGACCCCATTGTGCCAAAACCCAGCGAGGCCATTCAATTCGGCAAAGCGCTCACTTATGCCCACGGTCAAACGGCTTTATTCATCACCACCGGCATTTTATTACAGCGCGCCCTGGCCGTTGCCGAACATTTACGCACACAGGGGCATGACATCGGTGTACTCCACCTACACACACTCAAACCCATCGACAGCGCGGGCATTATTCAAGCGGCGGAAGGGGTGAAAGCGGTCTTTACCTTTGAAGAACATGTCGCCACGGGCGGGCTAGGCAGTACGGTGGCGGATATTCTGATGGCCGCCCCTACCCCCGCCCCGGCGTTATTTAAAAAGTTCAGCTTAGGCGATGGGTTTTTAAGCGGATATGGTACGCAAGACCAACAGTTAGCCAAAGCCGGCCTGGATATCACCAGCATGACGCACCACATCCAGGCCTTGTTAACGTAGACTATTGCGTGATGGTGATTTTGACGCAATCTAATTGCGTCAAAATATATTTTAATAAGGCATAGATAAAAATCACAATGCCCAACATCTCCAAAAATTCTTCACATGTATATAACACGGCATACCACAGTGTGCCCTTGCCATATAAGTCATGCTCTTGCCCACCCAGTGATTCAATCACAATCGAACCACTAATAAAGATTCCCCCGGCCAGTAAAAATAACACCCGGATATGGGTGTCTAAGCGCAGCAGAAATTTGGCATAAACAATCACCAATATCCCCAAAAAAGCCCCATAAGGCAACACCCAAGAATAATACAACAAACCCGAGGTATTGAGTAATTCCCGAAGATTGGTGCCTAAGTTCTCATGAATAGCCGAGGTTTCATCAATGGATAAAAATAAAAAAATAACGGCCAATATGGCCCATAACACATACGCTGCGTGAGCGCGTTTATGCATCCATGCAATAAAGCCTAACAATAAACTCGCCAACAACAACGCGACTGAAGAATACAGCGTTGGAATATTTTGTTCGGTATTAAAATCAAACAATCGGCTCAGACCAAACACACGATCATGGCCGAAATAAAATTTTGTGATTAATACCACAATATTCGCACACAGCAGTAGGCTAATCACACTCAAAAAAAAGCGCAGACTGCGGCCTGGATTCAACTTAATTTCCATCAAAAGATACCAATATATTCATCCTCGCTTTAACCCATTAAAGGCTTTTTCCAAGCCCTTTAAGCGAGGATGTTCCGGTTCCACTGCTTTGACTTTTTTCAAACTGCGGCGAATGACTTTATCCGTCTCGTTATCCACCCCCAATTGTTTTGCCTCCGCCACCAAGACTTGGACATAATTTAACAGCACCCCAGGGTTGTCTGGCATGCCTTTTAAGGCTTGCTGGAATTTACCAATCGCATCTTGCAAAAAACCCGATTTATATAGCTGAATACCCTCTTTATTCAACGTTTTCCATTTTTTCAATTGTTTTTGAACTTTGGCTTTGACCACCGATTGATCGACCCCTACCAACTCGGCGATGGCATCATCCTGCATCACTTTGGCCCCGCTCAAAACATCGTGTTTCATGACCTCGGACATCGGCTCTTTATACGTTTCCAACATGCGTTTGACGCTATCCCAAGTCAACTTCGCTTTATCTTCACGATCTGAATAAAAATCGATTTTACATTCCATCACTTGAATCCGAATCAAGCTGCCAATATCGCGCTTAAAATCCTTGCGACAATTAGAGATGGTCGCCATCGCCGCCGGATAATCTTTCAGCAGCATATCGGCTTTGGTTAACCCAATATAATCATCAATGCTGTGAAAAAAAGAAAATTTGGCCAGCTTAACCGCCTGTTTATAGGCTTTCATGGCCACATCGGGGTTTTCATTCAACAAGGCCAAACGGCCTAAATCACGCTGCCGCAACAACGCTTTGGGCGACACGCTGGCAGCAAATGCCAACACTTTTTCGGCCTCTTCATGTTCCTCTAAACCTTCATGCGCTTTCGACAAATAATCATACGCTTCTAAACAATCCGTACTCCCATCCGCCAGCGCTTTAAAATGCTCCACCGCGTCTGCATACGCATGCATTTTCAACGCTACCCGACCCAAGCCCATTTTTGCCCATTGGGGTTGCCGTGCATCATACGCCGTCTGGAAGATTGCCTTGGCTTCATCCACTCGTTCTGCTTTACAGCAGAGTTCCGCTTTCAATTTCAATAATTCTTGTCTGAGTTTTTTATGTTGTTGGGTGATTTCATCACATAACGTAATCGCGGTACTCAAATCGCCTTTTTCGGTGGCGTCATGAATGCTTTTCATGGCGCGTTTTTTTTCCAGCAAACGCTCCACCCGGTGCGCCAAAATCTCCTTACTGATGGGTTTAATCAAATAATCGTCCGGGCTGTACTCCATCGCCCCGCGCACCATGTTGGAGGCATTTTCCGCCGTAATCATCACATAAATGGTGTTATAACTGAGCAGCTTGCGGGACATCACTTCTTCTAAGACTTGCTGGCCATCCTGCCCATCGCCCAAGTTGTAATCACACAAAATGACATCGTAATCGCCTTTTGCAATTTTATTCACGGCGTCCCGACCATCCACCCCCAAATCAATCGAGCGTACACCTGCTTGCCACAACATGCCTTTGAGCAAGTCACGGTGAGAGCCCATGTCATCAATCGCCAAAAACTTAAACTTCGAAAAATCCAACTTCACTCGGGCGTTTCCAATAAATTGGGCAACCACTGGGCAATTTTGGCTCTTAATTTATCCACTTTCACCGGTTTGCTTAAGTAATCATCCATACCAGAATTGATGCACTTCTCTTCATCCCCTTTCATCGCATTCGCGGTCATCGCAATGATTAACGTATGCCGGTCAAGCCCTTCCATTTCTCGAATTTTGGCGGTGGCGGTGTACCCATCCATGACCGGCATTTGACAGTCCATAAAGATCAAGTCATAGGCTTTATTGCGTAACGCTTCCACGCCCTCTTGGCCATTATTCGCAATATCTGCCGTCAAACCTACTTTTTTCAATAACCCCAAAGCCACTTTTTGGTTAATTTTATTATCTTCCACAATCAATACCCGCGCCTCAGCTGGCGCCGCCGTCGGTGCGGGCGCCACGTTCACTTTGGGCACGGCTTTGGGGACAACCACCACTGGCGGCGGAGGGACTTCCGCTGGCGGCGGCTCAGCCACCGCCTTTGGCTCGTCGGCTATGGGCGCGTCCACTCGCCCAACACGCACGGTGAACCAAAATAAACTGCCGCGATCCACCTCACTGATGACCCCGATTTTCCCCCCCATTTTCTCAACCAACTGCTTTGAAATGGTTAAGCCCAACCCAGTACCGCCAAACTTGCGTGTGGTTGAACCATCCTGTTGGCCAAATGCGGCAAAAATCTGTTTTTGTGCTTCGGGGGCAATGCCGACGCCGGTATCCGTCACTTCACACCGCAAAACCGTGCCGGTTTCATCCTCCTGGGTAACCCCGACATTCACCATCACCTCACCATATTCGGTGAATTTAAGCGCATTCCCCACCAGATTCATCACCACTTGGCGCACCCGATGCGGATCCCCTTCGACCACATGCGGCACGGCCTCCCCGATCAAACACACCAAATCAATCTCGTCTTCTTCCGCTTTATCCTCTAGCTGCGCCACCACCTCATGCACGGTGCCCGCAAAATCAAAGGGCACTTGTTCCAAGGTTAACTGACCGGCCTCAATTTTAGAAAAATCTAAAATATCATCAATCAAACCGAGTAAACTTTCCCCCGAACTCTGCGCAATATCCACATAACTGGCCTGCTCCGCATCCATGTTGGTTTCTCTAAACAGCGCCAACATGCCCAAAATACCATTCATTGGGGTTCGAATTTCATGGCTCATATTGGCCAAAAATTCACTCTTTAATTGCGAAATTTTCAGCGCTTTGTCACGCGCCTCTTTCAATTGCTGAGCGGACTCATCCGCATGCACCGCAATCTCCACCAAGGTCGCAAACGGCTCTAATGACGAGGACAACCCCGGATCCACATACGCCACTAACACCGCCAATAATCGATGTTCATCCCGCACCGGATAAAGACAACAGGCTTGTCCCGACAAGACTTGTGCAAACGGATCATAATCGCGTGAATCTTCTCCGGCGGCTAACCCACAAGCATGTTGATAATGCGCCACCGGCAAATTGTCTGTTTCTGCAAACGCTTTCACCACCTCCAAGCGATCAGCGGCAAGATCCACCGTTTGCAGCGTTTCAATCACCCCTTTAGCATCCGTCACCGCCACCAAGGTGGGGGCGGCCACATGCACAGAAAGGGCAACCACAATCTCTTGTAGAACCTCCACCAGCGGGCATGCCGTTGCAATCTGTCGCAATATAACAGCTTCAACTTGCACGAAAGGTACCTGAAACTTCTGCGTCACGCTGACGTTTTCCTCACACAGTTAAACGGACTCTATGTAAGTATAGAAGCTCTAAATCACTCCGGGGAAAAACTTATGGGTGACAATATCAGCCACAAGCACGATCAAAACGCGCTTAATTCAGCGCATGGCGCTGTTGCCACAACAAATAACCGCCCCACACAAAAGCCAGCAACATCATCATCGTGCCAAAACCATCCACCATACTGGCGATGCGCTGATCATGTGCCAACCAACCCAATGTCGCCAAGATATTCTCCCAATCGTGAGCGCCGGGCCGGTCCGCCCCCGTGCCACCGCCCAGCAACATGAGCTGCAAAGCACGCGCATCCGCAATATACGGCCCCAAATCCATACAGCTTTGGCCAAACCACCACAACCCCACCGACGCCCCAAAATTATTGTGGTATTGATGGATAAACACACCGATGACCATTAACGGCAATATCAGTTGTAACAAGCTGCCACCCAACACACGCATAAACCACCCAAACGGCGCAAACACAATGTGACCGGCCTCATGAAAGATCAAATTGATGTTATGCATAAAAGAATCACCAATCTCACCCGTCGGGATTTCCATCAGAATGAACTGCCACCCCCACACAAACAAAATCCCATAAATCGCAATGTGCCCATAATAAGTGAACCGATCCAGATAAAAGACCTCGGTAACCCTCAACCAAGCACGCCGCAGATAAGGCTTGAACGACACCGTAGGCACCCAATGAACCACCTCGGCCTCATCCACCTCACCCGCTGGCGCGTGAAACTGCTGCTTTAACCACTTGTCATAAATCAGACCACATTGCGCACACGTTTTCGCCGTTTTAACCGCCTCTGGGTCAGGATTCTCGAAACCACATTTAGGACAATGCTGATACACAACGGAACACCTTCGTAATGAATAAGTAAGTGACCAAAATTATAGCCGCCACCGACACAACCAACACAGCGCGCACGCGCAACACGGACGTCAAAAAATTTTACACAGGACACCCCCTGAGCGGCCATCACGACCCCCCATGGTTTGCAATTGATTCATTATATTAGAAAATTTCATTTTGGAATGAATTGTGCGTAACCCCCTGCATGAGTCACACATAGGCAGCTTAAACACCATGAATCACTTAACCACAATCATCGCTGGATTTCTTTTATTGTCTGGCCACACCGCCGGTGCTGCGGTACAAAATTTTGTCATCGATTTTGAAAACGACAGCAACGCGACCGACATCGTTCACGGCCAAGTCATCGACACTGAATATCAGAATTTTTTTGGCCTCGGCTCCGGCGTGAGCATTTCCGCCATCAACAATGATGACAGCAACGCAGACAATGACGCGGTCATTTTTGATACCAACCCAGCCGCAGACAGTGGCAACCGAGACGCCGATTTACACGCCCCATTTAATGCGGTGAATGCCTTATTTCCAAATTTACCGGACAATTTTTTACCCGGCAATATTTTGATTCTACAAGAAAACAATATTGGCTGTGCCGATGGTGTGTGTGATGTGCCAGATGATGAAGGCACGCGTTTTAGCAACAAACCCACCGGTGTATTTACCTTTGATTTTGACCAATCCGTATTTCTTGAAACCATCGATTTTTTTGACGTGGAAGATGCCGAAAACGGCACCGGCCCGCACAACGAAATTACGGTCACCTTGGATGACCAAAGCACACGCATCTTCCACACCCCAGAAACAGGCGGCAACAACAAATATGGGCAAGTCGCCTTTAACTTGGCTGGCGTGGTCAAAATTGAAGTGGAATTAAGAGGTTCCGGTGGCTTAGACAACATCAAAGGCCAATACGGCAACAACATTCCAGAGCCCATGAGCATTGCCTTATTTGGCCTCGGTTTACTCCTATTAGGGTTAATGCGTCACCGCCAAGCAGTGGTATAACTCACCGCTCAGGCGTTTCCCCGCGCCATGTCTGCAACCGCGTTAGCGCCGCTGCACGCTCGGGGAAATGCGCATCCAACAGCACACGTTTCAGCTCAATCACGGCCGCTTTTGGCCGACCATTCCGATGTAAAACAATCGCATAATGGTAACGAATCTGCGTATCTTGCGGCGCTTTATCAATGGCTTTTTTGAGTAACGCCAAACTTCTTTGCAAGGCCTTTTGTTCCAGCAACAACCAACCTAACGTATCTAACACCCCCGGATGCTCTGGGCTCAACGCATACGCCACTTCGGCATACTCAATCGCACGCACATCCTGTTGCTCAAAATACAACCAAGCCAAATTATTCAGCGCCCCAATATGCTGAGCATCCTGTTTTAACACCTGCTGATACTGCTGTGCCGCTTCCGTTAACTGCCCGGCCTGCTGCAAACTGCTGGCCAGCATCAACCGTAAACGTACATCGGTGGGGTGTTGCGTTAGCCAATCTCGTATGGCTTGATTGGCCAAGGTGGCCTGCCCCATTTTCTGATGGGCGTGAAACAGCTTCACCACGCTGTTCCAATGCGCACCTTTGGCCAGCGCGGTCTGATATGCCTGAATGGCCAACGCAAACGCCTGTTTGGCCACATGCACATCCCCCAAACGCTCAAAACTGATGGCTTGCTCCGGGTGCTGCTGTGTTAACGCCGTTGCCGCCGTTAATGCTGCTGCCAGTTCATGCTGCAACAAAGCCAACTGCACCAACGCCGCTTTCGCCGGAAAAAAATTCGCCTGCAGCGTCAGCGCATGCTGATAATGTCGTTTGGCGTTCAAATAATCGCCTCTCTCCAACTGCACCGCCGCCAACCGATAAAACCCCAGCGCCGAACCCGCATCCATCTCGGTGACGCCCCGATACGCCGCTTCCGCCTTCAACCATTGACCACTGAGCACCAAATTTTTCGCATGTAACATCAACCACTCAGGCACCTTCGGATGCGCATCCACCAAGGCCTGGGTCACATCCTTGGCCTTCTTGACTTGTTTTTGTCGGAGGAAATATTGGTTTAAATACAAGCGCGGTGCAATCGCCAAGGGATTACCTCGGCTGGCCTGTTTCATCCATTTCAACACCGCTTCAGGCTCACCCGCTTGCTCACTCATCCAGGCCAGATCCATCAATGCCTGCAAATTATCACGGTCTTTGAACAACACCTTTTCATACAACCGTTTGGCCGCAGCCAGATCCCCCGCATTCAATCGAATCCGCGCCAGATTCAGCGCCGCCAACATAAATTCCGGGTCAATCGACAACGCGGTTTCAAACTGTACTTGGGCTTTCGCCGTGGCCTGCTGCCCCAAATACGCCGCACCCAAAAAATTATATAACAGCGGATTTTTAGGCGTGTGTTTCAGCTCGGCCTGAATCAGCAACAAAGATTGATCAAAATCTTGCCGCCGCAAGGCCTGAATGATGCCCAACAGAGCAATCCCATCATCCGCCTCCACAAGCGTGCGGTCTCCGGCCCCCAAAGCAATCAAACTGAGCTGATGTTGTGCCCGAATACCGGCTGAACCGGGCGATTGTTTGACCGCTTGGGCCAGATATTTCGCACTCTCGTTGTAACGCCCCATTTGTAGATAAGCGCTGCCGATTAACGCCGACACATCCCCATTGCCTTGCTGTTCAAACGGACGCAATAAAACTAAGGCTTTATGTGGCTGCTGTTGCTGTAAATAAACCGCCGCCAGCATTTTTGATGCAGACAAATGATTGGGCACCCAATCGAGCAATTGTTGGAGTTTTTCTTGCGCTTCTGGATAACGTTTTTGTTTGAATAAAATCGCCCCCAACAACCGATAACTGTCCCGGTGTTGTGGATTCAACTTTAAGGCCGCTCGAATCGCGCTATATGCAGCCGCATACTGGGTTTGTTTATAAGCGATCACACCCAGAAAATAATGCGCTAACGCATTATCCGGCACCACCACAATCAACTGTTCGACCGCTTGTTTCGCCTCTACATATAACTGGCGAGCAAGCATGATCGACACCACCCCCAGCCCGGCGGAAACATTCACCGGTTGAATCGCCTGCACTTGCTCAAAAAACGACAGCGCCTGCGCCCAATCCCCCGCCATCCGCGACAACTCAGCGGCCAACAATAACGCATCCACATCAAACGGATGCTGTTTCTGTACGCGTAGAATTAACGCCCGAGCCGCCGCTTCCTGACCGGCCAACAGCCATAATTTAACTTGCCCAACTTGGGCCTCCAGCGTCTCTGGTGACAACTGATAGGCTCGGTTAAATAAAGATTTTGCTGTTTTTATATCACCCGCCAATAAATACGCTTGACCTTGCGTGGCGCGAATCTGAGCCAGAATAGCAACCGGCATCGACATATCGATGGGCGCTTGCTGCACCAATGCCCATTTGCCTTGCAAAAGATTCGCCTGTAACCCCCAAAAAGGCAGATGCGCATCCTTCGCCCCCAATTGAATGGCTTTATTCAACGCAATTTCTGCCCCCGCCCCATCCCCGAGCACAAGCAAACAACGCGCCAGCAAAAGCTGCCCCGCAGCATGCTGCGGGTGTAATTGAAGGGTATTTTTTAAATCAATGGCCGCCGACCGAAACTCACCTTGCTGAAAATAGGCGGCCGCTTTTTGGTAATAAACATCGGCTGGGTTGGTCTGATCGGCCGCTGGCACAGCCGCGAAACTGGGCGCGGCAAACAGCAAACCGCCCCACAAAACAAACCATTTCGGCACCACCAACAGACTCATCATGGCCCACCGTGAACGGTCGGCCCCGCTTACGCGGCACAAAGGGCATCGGTTATTGCACATCATACACCTTCAATTGGCGCATAATCCGCCTCAATTTATTGTAATCCCCGAGCTCAACAAAGCCTCGAATGTTGGCCTGTTGGCTGGCCGGTGTGTCTGCGGTCATCGCCATCAAAGCTTTTTTAACCTTGGCAACAACCGCCTTGGAAACCGACTCTTTGGCTGAAAAGGCCCAATGTGGAAACAGCTCGGTGCTGCGATTATCCCCGCCTTTCTGGTTAATCACACGCAGCTTTAACGCCGCCAAACCTTGCTCTTGCGCATAACGCTGGAGCTGGCCAGTACGCACAAACCCCACATCAAACTGGCCTTTCATGACCCGGAAAATAATCGCATTTTGATTTTGGATTTCCTGAAACGATTTGAAATCCTGCGTCGGATCAAAACCCGCTTTGAGTAGCTCATACGCCTGGAAAATAAACCCCCCAGCGGCATTTTTTTTATTCACAACCGCCACTCGTTTGCCTTTAATCTGGGATAACGCGGTAATCTCTGAATCCGCACCCACAATAATCAAACCGGACAAGGTGTGGCCTGATTGTTTGTGGTTTAACATCGCAATGGGCTGAAATCCATAATGATCCATCACTTTCAACGTAATCACCGGATTCGCTAAAAAAAAATCGGCCATCGCAGACCGTTTGATCATAAAGCTGGGCTTGCTTAAACGAATGTTGACTTTTTCCCCAATCTGCTGGCTTAAATAATCCGCCAAAGGCTGCCAACGCAACCGCTCTTTACCGCCCCTAAACTCATTCACCATCAACGTATAATCCGCATGCGCCACACACACATAACACGCCAAAAACAACAACCCCATGACACTCTTCATACCCATCCCACAATAACCCGTGCTTAGCGCGCCAAAAAACGCCAGTACAACGCTGTGAAAAGTTTAGTTCAGGGGGGGTCATCATGCCAACCGGGTTTGCCCAGGCTGATCGGCGGGGTAACGTGTTCAAGTGAAAGTGGCTATGATATTATAAAACGGCATATTAAAAGGAAAAATTATGATGAACCGCAACCACATCGGCTTACCGATCATGCTCCTAGGATTGATTGGCTGCACTAACGGAGACTTAAAAGACTTACAACACTTCGTTAACACTGAAAAAAACCAAACACCCGAACACGTCCAACCCCTACCACAACCCACAGAAGCCCCCACGTTTGAATACGTTGCAGACAAAGACCCCTTTGTGGCGGCCACACAAAACGCCCCAACGATCCCGCAGAATTTTACCGGCGATGGCCCAGAACAACACCCCTCAGAAACCTTAGAAGCATTCCCGCTGGATAGCTTACGCATGGTCGGCAGTGTGGAAAAACGCAACGTCTTATACGGCTTGGTTAAAAGTGCCGATGGCACCATACACCACGTTCGTTTAGGCCACTATTTGGGGCAGAATTACGGTCGCATCACACATATTTCACACGTCAAAATCGCGTTAACTGAAAAAATTCAACACGCAGAACACTGGGAAGACCGCAAAGCCGCGTTGGCACTTGGGCAATAAATCATCATCGGAACCTGATCGGTATGAGTCTGGTGGTGCTGTTTTGGTGGGGCCTGTTGCTTTCAACACCCTCACCGGCCATACCGTGTTAGACACACAATGGCCTTGTATTCACCCAGAGACCTTACCCTTCTAGTATTTATCCTTCCACGGATTAAACAACGCAGCACCACTATGCGCCATATCACTGGTATTTCTAGTACACATGATTATAGATTGGTCACCCAAAATATGACCATTAAAGAAACAACAAACATTTTAATATATTAATTTTTAGTTGGCTTTTAATAATGGTAT
>Ga0256847_1000565_pt1 | contig 22595 bp, 18 predicted proteins | sample TeddybearmetaG_FD_189099 | JGI IMG/M metagenome (GOLD analysis project Ga0256847, IMG submission 189099) | Hydrothermal vent microbial communities from East Pacific Rise, Pacific Ocean - Teddybear | ecosystem: Environmental > Aquatic > Marine > Hydrothermal vents | place: Pacific Ocean: East... | reverse complement strand
TTAGCCAGTCTTGATTTTTTTGCTTCTGTTTTTTATCAAGGAGTCTAGTCTAAAAAGGTATGAAACAGAAATATTGATGTCATGTTATAAAATTAGTATATGTATATTTCATTGATTATTAAACTATTGTAAAATTTAATTTACTGGCGAATTCTCGTAAATTACGAATGTTAACCTTTTTAGACCGGACTCATCAAGAAAAAATAGAAGGCCCAGCCGGCGAGGCGAAAGTCGGATTGAAATAAAGATTATCAATTTAAAAAAAAAGTAATTGTTAAATGCACATTGTGATACCTCGTATGCTTGCATCGAGATAGTTCATTAGATAGTAATCTTAAAATTTTTTTTAACCCGAATGGGTGAAAAAAATCATTTGACAGTAGGGTAGATATGTATTAGAAATAACACAAGAGAGAATAAGAATTATTGAATTTTGTAAATGTTTTTATGCCCATTTTAATTAATTAATTTGGGCATTTTATATCAACTAACGATAACAATATCGCTCTCGACATATAAGGAGCAAAAGGTGTAAATCAATATTATGACAGTAAGTAGTCACAAAATGAAATACAATCAAAAAAATAAGATTTATCTCAGGTATTGTGAAAAACAAAAGATAATATTGATAATCAACTTTACTTCAATAATCTTGAATTAAACACTAAATTTAACGCTATCAGATCCTGAATCACCTTTTACCCAAAATTCGTGAGAGCCACCTGGCAGTTTCCAAACGAATTGTGAACGGAACATGTCATAGTAAGTAGCTTTTCCTAATGTCTGGTTGTCTACTCCCCATGTTACATCATAAGGACCTCCACTTTTCAGTTACACTAAAACTAAAAGTAACATAGGCACTCTCTAGTTTTGGTCTAGGGTCAATTTTTGGAAAGGCTTCTCCATGGATAGGATAAACAATATTTACTGGTGCATTCATATGTATGAATTTTAAGGGTTAAAAAATAAATAATTTGAGAAAATAAGATACAGAGAAATTTTCTTTTTACAAAGTTGAAAGATTGTATCTGTTTCTTATCAAGAAAACTCATAATCCTAAAAACAAATTAAGAACCTTCCCGAATAAATCGAGAAGGTTCTTTATCTTTTGATCTTAATACCTAAGTATATATAGGCTTCGAATTAATAAGTTCTATAACAATAAAGCAAGATCTTGCTGTAATTGGTCTAGATTAGTAGGTGAAAGGTCAGAACAATTGATAATTTCTAAATGATATCCAATATTTGCTGTAACAGTTACAATAGCTGAAAATAATTGACCATTAGGGCATTCAATGACAACTATAAATGAGACTGTCAATCCACCAATTGCTAATGGAGCTTCAATTCCACAAAACTTATAACTTCCTGAACCTGGATCATATGTCAATTCAAATGCACTATTAACTGCACTTACATGTAATGCAACAACAGTCGAACCTGGCATTCCATCACAGATTTCATCACATTGTATAACTACCTCAACACATTCGACTTCTTCTCCACCAGCACCATAAATGATATCCACATTTACCCAGCCAAGAATATCCTGAATTATAATTAGATAATCTATACCAGAACGGCCCTCATTTTCAACTACTTTGATCGCCTTACCTGTAGGCTTCCATATTACTTGTTCTCCTATTTCTTCGCCATAGAATAATTCCATACCTTCTTTAGCTCCACCAGTATTCTCTGTTGGTAGATAGATATTCATTTCTCCTTTACCGTCAGCAAAAAGCTCTTTACCATCTTGATATACTTTTACAAAGACTTCTCCTCCTGATTCTAAAATTTGAAATTGATCGTCATAATCTGCCAAAGTTTGCTTTCTATTCAATATCATATCCTCTACAGAATATATTTCTATTATTACAACGTCAACTTCTCCTCTTACTCTTTCTCCTGCTGCATTGACTAGGGCATTATTAATAAATATGCGAGTACCTTGTTCTCCAATAACCTCATATTGTCCATCTCCTAAATCTTGAGCAGTAATATTTTGGGTATTATCAGTAAGGTGTTGTTTGAAAATAGAAGTATGATTTTCTTCTTCTTGAGTAGTGAATGATTCATTCTGCTCACAGGAATAGAAACCAAGAGCTAAAACAAATAGCATTAAAAAATTGAATAATAAATTTGTGCGTGTGATCTTAAACATAACTTATTGTTTTTATTAGTTAAAAAAAATTGGGTGTTTAAGTATTCAAATTTAAATGAAGTATTTATTATGCGCTATGCCATTTTATGCCATATCATGCCAATGCAAGAAAGAAGGGCATCTTAAATCTTTGTTCAAAAATGTAAAATCAAATTTTGCATAATGTATTTACACACATTGAAGTTATTCAAGAATGCTTTAGGGTGTGTATCACAAATTGCACTTTCTCAAGAAAATAAGCTCCTTGTCATCTTGAGCCCCTAAAAGCGCCCATGGTTGCTTTAAAATTAAAGTAATGACAAGGGAGTCTATTTTTTAAATGTCATCATATTATATTATTTATTAATGTTTAAAATGTTACATAAGAGAAAGATACAGACTTGTCATAGATAGCGAAGCGCCAGCGCAGTCGGGCACTCCTTGTCTTCCTTCGACTGCGCTCAGGATGACAATGTTCCACTACAGGATGGCAATGTTAATAACTAAACAAACAATTATGATTTACTTTTTGTGCAATTTGTGATACACACTGCTTTAGGAGTAGATAGTCTTCGTATTCTTAAATGACTATATTTAGTAGTTGACTAAGTAGTTTTCACTTATATTGATTATTTTTAGACCTGAAATAATCAGACAGCATCCTAATAAAGTATGACTACCATTTTTGAACCACAACAATTGAAGAGTATGAATAACTTAGCCATTACCCCTAGTAAGTCTGTTTTAAATATATACTTATGGGCAGCGATGATCATTATTACAATTGGCATAATAGGGTGCAGTGACGATGATAGGATCTTTAATGAAGATGGATTATGTTTGGTTGAGATTGATGGTATTTTTCAGGATGTAGAATTGGATGAATATCCAGAATATCTAAATGAAGGAAATGAAGGTTTTACAAGTGGGTTATATTTAGAATTGAAATATCCTGCTGAGGCAAGAGCAAACGGTATTGAAGGCACATGTTTATTGAATTATGAAATCACTGAAGAAGGAAGAGTTGAAAATATTGTAGTTATTCAGGACCCGGGAGCTGGAATTGGAAATGCCTCTGTTCAATCATTATTTAGTACAACTGAAGGAATTTCTTTCAAGGCTGGTATTTTAAATAATAGGTCTGTCCGTGTGAAAAAAGATTTGAATATAATTTTCAGACTTGAAGGCTAATTGTCAATTCTAATGCCTACTTACAGCGTTTATACTTGTGATTTATCAATTACTCACCTGAAACCAACCCATTGCGGGGTAAAAGCTTTTTTCCGAAAAACCAGAAAACCACAGAGAGTGCTATAGAGCAAACAAATGATAATAAGAATGTATTACCACCTTCATGTCCAATTTTGCCAAAAATAGCATAAAGCAAACATACAGGTAAATATCCAATAAAATTAAGCAATAAGTAATTTTTGAAATCTGTCTTATTGTAACCACATACAAAACATATGCTTTCGGATAGAATTGGAATTCCTCTTGACAAGAAGATAGCAGCAGGTCCATATTTTGAAAGGAGATTGCTAGCCTTTTGATGGCTCGCAGGATTGAAAATGGAAGAACTTGCCTTTCCTATGTAATATCCAAATATTGCTCCAACCATCAGCCCTCCGAGAGAAACTGCTGTGCCTCCAATAATACCTAGAAAATAGCCATTGATATATAACACAATACTGGAAGGTACAGGAAGCACAATGTCTGAAGCTAGAATAAGGAAGCTTACTATTCCAAATTGAATTGGGTGTTCAGACAGTAGATGAAGAGTGTCTGAAAAACTATTTTCCAGAGAATTAAAGACCCCAAAAGTAATGAGCACAATTACAATACTTATAATTAATGGGTAATAAATGCTTTTCATCTAATAGGTCGATTGTAAATATTCGTATAGAATGATCTCAATATAACAACAATATAAATAAAACATGAAAAGAAGATATAGGGTATAAATACCTGTTTTTTGCAAAGTGCTATTTTAATGAGCTGGAATATTTATATTAGTTAACATCTAACTTAGCGTTTTACTTGTGAAGGTGCATTTCAGAATGTCGTTTAACATTGTCATCCCGAGTTCCAAAAAGCGCCTTGCCGCTTTAAAATTTATTGTATGACAAATAGGATATACTTTGATAATATGGAAATTTCAATTAAAAAAAACCTATTTATTCCAGGCTGGTATTAGAATTAATAAAATTGCCTGGAAGGTAATTACATTACAGTTTGGGATAAAATTCCAAGCAAAATGTCAAAAATTGGATGTAGTCTAAAGGACTACCATATAACTTTTCAATTAGAAATAGCTCATCATCTTAAAATATATAGTTGACTTAGGAATGATACATTAATAAAGCTACGCTTTTATACGCAGGTATTTTATTTTTCAACAAGGCAAAAAACCTGCCTACCGGCAGGCAGGCGTAGACAATGCAGGGCATTGGCGAGGCTTTTTAACGCCGTAGAAAGATAAAATAACAAGTAGAAAATGTTACTTTATTATTGAATCATTCCTTATAGCCAACCGCTTGAATTTATATTCTGGCTAGGGGCGAAATGCCCTAGCTAAAACATAATAGCCCGATAGTCTATTTTGTTGTATTTTATAATCAACTGATTAATGAGCTTGACATAGATACTAGAATGGAGGCATAATAATGCTTAATATAAACTGTAATTTTGACCAAAGTGGAGAAATATCGCTCATTCAATGTTGAGGATTTATTTCAAAAAATGACGTAATGAAATGCACTTTCTTGTGAAACTTTGTTACTAAATGAAAAAGCATATTTAAGTAGAATACTTAATTTTTTACTTCAATATTATTGATTTGTAAATCTCGAAATTTTCATCATCAAAACATACAAAACTGACGTTTTCAATGACAATACTATTATAATTTTTGACAGTAGAAATGGCAATTTTTGCAGCTTGTTCTTTAGGGAATTTATAGATGCCAGTACTTATATTTGGAAATGCGATAGATGTTATTTCATTCTCTTCAGCAATTTTTAAGCTATTGATATAGCATGATTTTAGCAATTCTTTTTCATTTGATTTCCCTTCGTTCCATCTTGGTCCTACTGTATGAATTACCTTTTCTGCTTTCAGTTTTCCAGCATTGGTAATCACAGCTTGTCCAACTTTACATCCACCTTGTTTATTTCTAATCTTGATGCATTCATCCAATATTTGTTTCCCGCCAGCTTTATGAATTGCACCATCTACACCTCCTCCTCCTAATAATGAAGTATTAGCAGCATTGACTATGGCTTGAGTATCCATTTTTGTAATGTCAGCTTTTATTATTTCGATTTTCATCTGTATTAATATGTCAATTGATTTTGTTCATAAATGAAAATATATCAAAATGATCTATTCGATGATCACTAATTTCTTAGTCAATAAATGTCTTGATCATTCAACACCACTATATATAATCCAGAACTTACATGATCAAGATTAACTTTCATTTCTTTTGAAAAGCTGTTTCTATATATGGACTGACCAAGAAGAGAATAAACAGTTACGTCAATTGCACTTTCTACATTTGTTGATATTGAAGTGATTTAATAACATATTGTTAATTCCTTTGCATGTCATTGATTCTCAACTTATCACAATTTTTTCGTCGCATAGCTTTGGCTATCCTCCTTTAAAATCGTTATAAGTTGAGAACCAAGCACATACAAATCATTTTAACATACGTTTTTAAATCACTTCATTGTAATATAAGTAATAAAATGGTTTGGGTATATTTTAAAGTTATGATCCGTTATTTCAAATATGGAAGTAATAAGATCAACGCCATCACATTCTCCATCAATTCTATTATTCGGAATTTCCACTATCATGTTTCTATTCCAGTTTTTTAATTATAAAATCACTTCAACTGGTTACACTTTACCAAAAAGGAGTACGTATGGGTATAAATAAAAAATTATTACACATGAAAAAACTTCTCTGCATAGCCTTAATCTTTGTTTTTGCCTTGCATACCAATCTTCATTCCCAAGCAGATTCAGTAATTGTAAAAAATTCAGGATCTGTCTTATTGGATATCCAATCAGCAGATAAGGGTATCCTTATTCCAAGACTGTCGACTCTGGGAAGAACAACTTCAGTGGCCAGTCCAGTAGCAGGCCTCCTCGTATATGATACCGATCTCAAAGAGTTTTGCTATTACGATGGCTCGATGTGGATCTGTGGTTGGAACAAGGCGCCAGTTGATACTTGTTCTACCTTGGATGATGCATATGATTGTGATGTTCCAGGCGGTGGTAGGTTGATCAAGGTCGATGCAGGAGGAATAGAATTAGACGGGACAGTAGCTGCTCCTTCAGGCACCTTAGATGTGAAGAATGATGGCACTGGATTCGTAGCGAAATTCACAGATGAGGTTCCAGGTGGAGTAGGTTCAGAGACTTTTGTAACCTTGGGACAGGATATGGGAAATGCTGGCTTATTTGAAATATTGGGAGCTGGAAATACAAATGATGTGATTTATTCTTATACAAATGGAACAGGTAGAGCTGGTCTTTTCGAAATTACTAATACTGTAAGTACTTCGGATGCTTTAGAAGGATATACAAAAGGATTAAAGCATGGTGTGTCTGGATTTACAGGCCTTAAAACGGTCTTTCTGGGTAATTTTTCGCTTGCAGATCAACCTTCTTCTGGGGTAATGGGAATGTCTACAACATTAGAAAAACGAAAAGGTACTTCTGGAGTAAGCCTAGCATCTGATGGTGCATGGGGAACATCCTATGCTGGAGGTAGTGGATATACTACATTCGATAATATGGATAGTATAATAGCTGGTGTTCATGGCAGGATGGAATCTTTATTTAGTCCGAACGAATCAAAAGATTATTTAGGTGTATTTGGGATAACCTCTAATAATGGAAGTGGAGTGATGGGCATAGGTGGAGGAACAGGCTTGCTTGATAGAGGACATGGAGTCATTGGGATATCTGGAGCTAAAATACTTACTCCCTCAACGAATGCAGGCATTTGGGGAGTAACGCGTGAAGGTACTTCCTGGGATGATTTGAGGACACGATTTCCATTGGATGAAACTATGCACAATAAAGTTCAAGTTGGTGTTCTGGGTCAATCTTGCAATTATGTGGCTGTCTGGGGAGAGAGTTTGACTAAAATTGGTGTTGTAGGTACTACCCATATCAGAAGGACTAATGCAGACTTGGCACCCGTTATTGCAGGAGTATTTGGCGAGGCAGATTCTTTGGGACATGGTACAATAGGAAAAGCAAATTCAGAAATGCTGGACTATGCTGGAGTATTTGCAACTGGAAAAGCAGATAAAGATATGGCTCAGGCATTGACCATTCATGATGGTGCGATTAGAGTGACCAAGGATGTAGCTATAGACACACCTGCTGATAAAATAACCTTTACTGTTCCATGGAGCCCTGTTCATTCTTGTTCTTCTGGATGTGATGAGCCTGAAGGTGATTGTATCCATGATCATAAAATAGGATTTACTGGACTTGTAGAGATTCCAAATATTTATGCAGATGCAGTACGGAGTATAATTATGGTCACACCAGAATATCCTGGCCCTGGATTTAGCGCCAATTTGGGCAGCATTATTGATGGTAGCTTTTTTGTTTACGTAAATTTTTACAAACCTGAAGCACATTGTCAAAATCAGGGTTTACCCAATCCTATTACAATCCATTATATGATTATAAATAAGTGAGTAGGATAGAGTGGGTAAGATTCCTCGACTACGCTCTATGCTCGGAATGACAATGAGTCATGAGCATTTCGTTCTACAATCGTTAGAATACACAATTTGATATTGGAACAGTAATGATTAACTTTATGACAATCCATTACTTCCCAAATGAAATTATCAGACCACGAAGTACTACATACTATAAAGTCAGGAGGACCTCGTGTACACAAAGTCATGGATTATGTATATCTGAAATCAAGGAACAAGATTATCAGATATGTAATGAAAAATGGTGGAAACAAAGAAGATGGTCAGGATACATTGCAAGATGCCGTTGCTGCTTTCTATTCAAATATCATCAATAATAAGTATCGAGAAGAGGGTGACATAGATGGGTATATATATGGTATTGCCAGAAATATATGGTTGAAATCACTAAACAGGAAAGGGAAGGCTAACGTTATAAAAGATGCTGATCTTCTGAAAGAAGAACCTTCTGAACTAGGTTTGGATGAGGATACTATTAAGCATTTGGATTCCGTGTTGGAACAGATGGACGATGTATGTCGAGATTTATTGATTCATGCATTTTATTATAATTATTCTGCAGAAGAACTTTGCAAAAAATTTGATTTCAAAAACGAACAAGGAGCAAGAAACAAGAAATATAAGTGTCTGAAGAAATTAAGAGAATTGATGGACAAATACAAAATAATCTAGGTATGAATCACCCTTTTGTAGAAGAAGATATCATAAGGTTTATTCGAAACGAATTGACTGGAGAAGAACGCAATGTCTTTGATAAGGAATTGAATTCAAATCAGTCGCTTGTCGATGAAGTCAGAAGAGTAAAGCTTTCTATATCAGCAATAGATATAGGAGGGGAACAACTACTTAAGCAAAGGTTTAAGAAACTTGAGAAAAGGAATGCGGTTAAAAAGTGGATTTATATACTACTTGTGGCAATTTCATTAATTGCCATTGGCTTGATAATCAAAAAAGGAATTTCGAAAGAAAAACCTCTTGAAATGAAAGTCATTTATGCCAATAATTATCAAAAGTATAGACCGCCAGTGAGTATTAGAAATGGTGAAAATCCTTCTTTTGATAAGTCAGCTGCAATCGAAGCATACAATATTCCAGAATACGAAAAAGCATTTAGGCTCTTCAATGCCGAGTGTAGTGAAAGCAATCAAGAAGCATGTTTTTACGCCGTTCTTTCAGCTCTTTATGATGGAGATATTAATTACCAAAGGGCCAAAAATAATCTGGTAGAAAATCCCCCTTATTCAGCAATCGTTTTGTGGTATGAGGCGCTTTTCTATTTGCATGAGAATAATAAAGATGAGGCTATAGGGAATTTAGAAAAATTATCTGAATTGGGAATATATAAAATGGATGAATCTTTAGAAATATTAGAGAAATTACGTCAATAAGAAAATAATATAATTAACCGCGAAGTAGCTAAGGACGTAGCGAATATCACGAAAAGAAACAACATCTAACTTTGTGTATTCTTTGTGCAACATTGGTGAACTTAATGGTTAAAAAATACTATTGTTCTGTCAAGCCCAAATTGATGGGTTCATTTGGCGAATTTTGAGCCATTGCTGCGTTAAAAATATTCGCCATAGCTACGGTTATGTCTGCGTTTTTTGCCTTGCTATGATTCAGAATTCACTCAAATGCTAGCCCTCATTCAGGCGTTGACAGAACAATAGCTGTTCGAAATATGCCATTCTTAATAAAATAATAACTAAGCAATATCAGAAGTCCAATGGAAGAGGCATAAATTAAATACATCCAATTACTAGATCTGATTATTATAGGATCATCATCTCCAAAGAGAATAAATGAAGCCCAAAAATACGGATGTGAAATCAAAGGATCACCACTTTTAATAAAACTCATTTTTGCTTCTCTCAGTGCTGAACTTTTACTTTGTCCATTAGCAAGCGCATTATAAAATTTTGAAAACAAATCAGAAGTACTCTTATCATCAACATTCCACATACTCATGATTACACTTTCACTTCCTGCTTGCTGAAATGCTTGAGAAAAATTCATTATCCCCTCACCATGCGCATATTTGCCCGACCCTGAATGACATGAACTTAGCACAACCAAAGCCGCGTCAAGGTTCATGTCAAAGATCTCATGACTATGCAAAGGATATTCTTCATACTTACCAAGATCAAGTTGGGACATCATCTCGTTATCTTCATTTATACTAGAATGTCCTGCAAAATGAATTATATCTGCTTGGGCTGCTTGTTTCATAATTTGAGACTTAGTTACTTCTGTATCGGACAATTCGTGAATATTGAATGCTTTATTATTAGATAGAATATCTTTCGAACTGAATGAAAGAGGGGTGTCGTATTCTGGTAAAATTGAAAGAAAATAATTACAAGACTTATTTGCAGTTGAAATATATTCCGCTAGTAATGTAGCAGATTGAACATAAGATATTGGATGTTTTTCAACCAGATAAGCCGGACTTTCTTTAGGATTAGATGAGGTGACTAAGGCCTCCCATGGCAAATAATACAAAGGACCATCTGGAATAATTACCAAAGAAGATTCATCAGGAATTGACAAATCACCCAGAAGTAATTGAAATAACTTTGAAGAACTTGACCTTAGTTGTGGACTGTTTTGATATCTTGAAATCTGATCTGTAATTGTATCAAATGCTTGTACAAAATTTTCTGACAATGGAATTTCAATTAATCGAATTTCACCATGGTCAGAATGGAATCTATAAATGCTTTCTTCACCATAGAAAAATGAAATAAATGTCGTCTTTATTCTATCTAATTCAACTAAAAGATGATCTATATTCAGAGAAGGAGTCTCATATAATTGCTTGAAATGTTTTGGGTGAGTCAAAGATATTTCGGCTAAAAATGAAGCATATTCTTGTTGTGTTTTTACAAGTTCATCTTGCCAAACTTGAATTTTAGCTTGCTGAGCATCTCCACAGCGTTTTTCTTCCATTCGGATACTGCCTTTTAGTCTATGCAGTGCTCCCGTCAGCTTTTGTTCTTTGTTTTTTAGATCTTTTGGCAATTTGCCTTTTCTCAATATTTTGTCTTTATGCAAAATACTTCTTAGAAGATAAGATTTACTCGTTTCGGAATTTTGGAATGCTTTTTTTGAATTTCTGTTTGATTGAGAAATGATATTGTAAGTATGTTGAATCTTAAGAGACAATTCAGTAAGAGGATAGGTGAAATCTGACCAAAACAAAGCCGTATGACTATCTTCATAAGTTACCTTGATTTTTGATAAGGCGAGAAATGCATATTCTGAAACCTTATACGCTGAATCAAGAAATATCTTTTCCTTATTTTCAGAATACAAATTAAAATATATTCTAGTCATTCCTAACAATGCATCAAAACCATACCTATCCACCTTATCCAAAGAATCTAAAGGCACAATACCTTTTCTAAAGTCAAAACCCGATATGAGGATTCCTAAAGCTTCGTTGTACGTAAGAAGTGCTTTTTGAGGTAGCTTTTGAATTTCATTCAGTCTCCCAACAAATGTGAGGCATTCACCAGTCAATGCATGGTCATTTCCATATATTGATTTTCTGAACTCTAAGGCATCACTGTATGCGTTCGATAATTGTTTATAGTTTGAATGCACTGAAACGGTATCTAGATTGGGCAAGTTATCAGTTTTGTCATTGTTTTTTGGAGGTTTGATTTCTGATGCTCTGGTCCAATACTTAGAAGCCAATTCGATATTTCCTATCTCATAATGAAGGTCACCTAAAGCTTCATTTACATAACGCATATAGATCTTTGAAGGTGGATCAATTGCCCAGTAAAATAGGGTAGAATCATAGTCAGAAATTGCCTCTTGAATTTCCAACTGTTCGTAATGTGTATTCGCTTCGTTATAAAACATGGCTCCCAGCATTTGTGGGAAAATCCCTTTAAGGCTCGTATATATCTGTCGCTCCATCCTAAAATATTCTCTCGCTTTCTCGAACTGTCCTTCCTCAAGATAAGAGTTGGCAAGTGTTCTGAGAAAACCGCTGGATTCAGGGTGTGTCAGATTGCCTCTGAATAGTTGAATGTTTATTGCCTGCGAAATGAGCATTCGACATTTATCAAGTTGACCAAAATGTTTCGCGATTTTAGACTTTAGATGCAACCTTTTGATGCCAAATGATGAGGAGTCAGAAATTGTATTTGGAAAGTCTTCAATTTTATTTAAAAGGCTAGTAGCAATAGCAATATTGTCAGTAAAAGATGATAGATATGCTTTTTGCAATTGTAATTTATAATAATCATCTTCTGAACAAAGCTGTATTTTAGGTTCTTTTGACTTTAGATATTTAGAAGCTTTTGCGCACTTGTTTTTTACTCGATATCGGTCTGTTTTCATTATGACATATTCGAGTTGATCACATGAATCTTGCTTTGCAAATCTCAACGAATCTAAAAGAGCATATGATTTTGAGATATGATTTTGTTCATATAGATTGAGTGCAGATTGAGCATTTGGTTGGACATTCTGGCTTATACAATTTATGGATTGTAACGATATGAAGACCATTAATGCTATTATATTTTGCACAGTGTTTTCCGATTGGATACACTAACAAGTTACTTTATTTTAAGCTACTTTAATAGGGTGCATTTCAAAATGACGTTTTATTAATTTTATTTTAAATGATTCTAATTGACTTTTTGCAGAATCGCTGAATCGCAAAACCGCTAAATCGCCTTATGATGTTGCCTTTTAAATTTCCTTTCGTATGTCAAATAGTAAATGCGACAATTTGAAATGCACCCCTTTAATATGATAAATTTACTTTTTGAAAAGAAATGTATGACCTATTAAAACCAGCCAAGCGAGAAACCTATTTTAAGCCTTCCATAAAGGTCTTTAAACCCTCCTTCACTAATATGTGGATTTAATCCCAACTCCGCACCAAAGTTAAATCCTTTGTTTTTATTCAGATAAGCTCCTTCAAGACCTACAGCAAATCCAATTTTTGTTTCTTCGATATTGTCAAACAGTACTGGTGTAATGCCTTTGTAATACATGTCTTCAAAACTTGAATTCAAATTATATTTTGCAATCGCATAGATGCGAGACCAATTCACTACTTTATATGATTCATCTAATGCTTTATCGTTTGGCCTCAATTCATATGCTGTAAACATCGAATAACTGAGACCTCCAGACACATTAATTGATCTTCGTAAAAAAGCAGGATTATTTATTGCTAAATTTAAATTGTTCGTACTTTCAGGAAAAACGTGTTCTGAATCAAAATTGAGTCCTGTCGTTTGTACGGATTTGTCCATATCTGCGCTCAATTGAAGTCCCCATGAATTTAAGATTGAAGTTGTTGATTTGTACATCAATTGTGTATTCCCAAAGCGTTTCATTTTTGTCATTATCGGCCCTTCTTTTACAAAACTCTTGAAAGGAATGACTGATGTTATCGATACATTATAAGGTAAGGATAGATTGATTGGATATGCTTCAGGATCAAATGTTACATCAAATGGAGAGTGATTATAATTGTATTCTTTTTTTGTGAAAAGCCTATTGGTGTCATAGATATGAATTTTAAAATTTCCATTGAGGAAAAATCCATTTTTCATATACATGAAATCTAATCCTGGTGAATATTGTTTTTTAGTTCCACTATATGTACCATCAAAGAAATTGATGTGAATCGCTTTATAAGCAATCTGTTTTAGATTTTCTGTCTTTATAGAAACTTTCCTGTCATCATCAATATTAACAGAGGCCATTTCAGTATTCTTCTGTTCATTTTGGGTGTCATTTGTTTCTGTATCTGATTCATTATCGGTAGATTCTTCTTCAACCTTTAGATATGCAGCCGGGTTTTCTTCTCGATATGCTGACAATGCATTTTCAAGATTGAGATAAGCCTCTTCTTTCAATTTATGATGCCTGCTAGTCAAAACAATACTCGCTGTGAACGCTGAAGCCAACCCAACACCCGCGACTGTATATCTTGTAGTTTTGCTTGCGTTATCTAATAAAAAAATCGATCCAAGGCTTGCAAGACTTAATACACCCGAAATAATGATTCCTTTAGTCTTAGTTCTATTTGCTTTTTTGTTTAAATCAAGATAGTTTAGAGATAAATTCAGAGCCTTTTTGGAGTTTCCAAAATGATTTTGGAAAAATTTCTTATCGTATGGATCGTCTACATATTCATCATTAATGAAGAAGTTGAGCTTGTATTTTAGATCAGATGTATATCTAGTTTGATGCATTGTCTCCCTCACATTGTATTGAATTTTGTTAGCGGTTTTAGATTGAGAGAATAATTGGGTAGTAAAAAATATTGCAAGGAAACAGATTGAAATTTTTAAAGAATTCATGTGATTTTTTTATGTGATAGTTGTAATCAATACGTGATTGACCTTGAGGTTTAAGACTCTGCTTTGTATTTATCACATATTGTACCAAGAAAATTGAAGAGTGAAACCATTTTGTGTTAAGTGGAATATTTGTAAAGTAGTTTACACTTTTATGAAAACTTCAACAAAGGAGAATTTACAGTTATCGATCTTTATTTGTTGCTGTAAATGATTTTTTTAGATTTTGTTAGTGTATTGTTGATAGTAACAGTAACAATATAAATCCCATATGGAACATTACCTAGGTTAAGGGAAGTTTCAGAATCATGAGAATGCCCTTTTAAAACTACATTGCCTATAGAATCCAAAATCGAATAATTGATTTCCTTAGCCTTGTCAAAATGTTGTTTTATTTTGATGTCACCCGAAAAGCTATTGGATAGAATTTGGATTTGATCTTCTGGTTTCACCTCTTTCGATGAGGTAGAAATAGCGTAATCGAAGCCCATCCATTCTATACCTCCTGGAATCAATAGATTATTATTGAAATCAAAAAAAGTGGCATGTTCTTGATGAGAACCTTGTCCCCATTGTGTAAAACAATCGCTAGATACCCAAAACGGCTCCCAATAAATGACTCCTTTACCGCCAGAATTGATTACTTCTTGGGTCAAATCTATCAGCCAATCTCTTTGATTGATTGGGCTTGCAGGATGATAATCAGGATGAGTTTCAGTGATGATGTTGCTTGCACTATCATTCCAATCCGTAGTCCAGATGTATCCAGTTTCTACTATCACAACTTCTTTTTCGGGACACAAGGTTCTCAAAGTTTGAATTACTTCGCCAGCATCAGAAATTGTCGTTGGTTGATGCCATGCCCAATAGTAGGACAAGCCGATCATATCGAAATCGGTGACACCTTGGTTAATGAATCCATCAATCAACCATTCCGCATTGCTTGGTCCAGCAACATGTAGCATAATTTTTATTTCTTTCCCAGATGTAACTTCGACATCTTTTACGGCTTTTATTGCATGATTGAAGAGGGTAGCATTCCTCTCCCAATCCAAAGTCCAAATCGAATTATCTTCTGGTGATAATAGAATACCCTTGTTGGTTTCATTCCCTATTTGGATCAATTCAGGCAAAAGATTTTCATTGTTTAGATCAGTTAGAGTTTGATAGATATAATTGTACAATGAATCCTTTAGTATCTCAGTGTTGTCGACTACAGACAACCAAGCGTTTGGCACAAGTTGTTTAGAAGGATCAGCCCAATTATCTGAAAGATGAAAGTCTAGGAGCACCTCTAAATTATTTTGTTTTGCTCTTGAAATAGCGTGTTTTACATCTGCCAGATCTGAATATCGATTGCCTTCATTCAGATTATCATACCATGAAGGAGTGTGCCACAATCGTAATCTTACAATATTACCTCCATGACCTTCAAGGATTGAAAAAGGATCATTTTGGACTTTATTCTCCTTGTAGACGACACCACAATCTTGCATTTCGTTGACATAAGACATGTCAGCACCGAAATAGAATGATTGGGTGAATGATTGAAATGAAATGAGAATTAAAGAAAGGACTAACAAGTACTTTTCTATTGTCTGAGGTATTTGACCAAAAAAGAAAATCATTTATTTCGAGATTTTATATAATTATCTGCAGTAAAGATGGCTATATGAGAATTTGCAAAATCTTTTGTGTTGCGAGTAATAATTGCATCAACACCATCTATTATCAATGCTGTAGAATATTGTATGGAATCTTCAAAATCCTTAAAATTATTCTCTAAGGCTTGGACAATTTCTTGTCTAGTTGTTCCAACTATTTCAGTTATTTCAGTCAATTCTTTTATTACATTTAAAGTTTTCTTATGACCTAAATACTTTCGAACTATGTAGTAAATATTATTAATGCTGACTGCTGAAACATAAATTTTTAATAAATTCTGTTCATTGAGCTCAAAAAGTAAACTTGCGTGATTTGCAAATGGTGATCTGTCGGTAAAAAGATCAATTATTACATCAGAATCAACAAAAATCTTAGACACCATATTTCTTGCTTAGTTCTTCGGTTAATACTTTTTTATAATCAAAATCATCCTCAACTTTTAGAATCCCCCTTAAATTATTCACTCTAGGAGAAATTTCTTTTGTAGAAATTTTCCTTTTGTTTTTTGTTAGAAGTTTAAAATAATTTTCGACCAAATCGGATAAGCTTTGCCCTTTTTCTTTAGCGTATTCTTTTGCTTCTTCAATGACATCTTTTTCGATAGTCAAAGTTAATTTTGTATTCATCTTAGGGAATTTATAATAAATATACGTGTTATTTGTCTAAGATGCAACACGTGTAATTTTTGAAATAAGAATGAAATTAGATCAATTTTAAATTCTTATTTATTATTTTCTATCCTTTGAGCTTAAAAGTTAGGAACTTTACTCGATTCCCAGTTAAAACCTAAACACCATCCCGCTTCCCAAACCTCACCCTCGGCAATACAATCCTATACTCTTTATCCTTCTCAGCATCATACCAATACACCAAATATTCCACCGATCCATGTTTCAATTCATACCCCTTAGATAAATATTTATTGCATTTCTCATCTGGTATCTTCCATTTTTATTTCGCGGAGATATTCATACCAGTCTATTAATTGTTTCTTTTTACTAAATGCCCTTTCAAACTTTAAGATGATGGCTTTGCAAAGATCATAATGCATGCTTGATTCATGGATAGAATGAAAATGGATTTTAGCACCGTTCCAAACTTTTTCTAATATAAGTCCTGAGTCATTTTTATGTGCCGTTAAATAATCCGTAAAAGTTCTAAGTTCAAATAAATGATCAAGACTAAAACCATGAAGTCCAGTAATCAACTTTGTCTTCTGACCTGTATCTTTAAGAAAAGTATTCATTAGCAAGGCCCCTTCATTGGTGCGCACTAAAACTGCTCTTGTGCCATCATAATCATCCTTAATCAGCATGTCGATTAGAGGCTTTTCTAAGAATCCGGCGCTATATCTTATTATGCCTACCTTATTGGAATCATCCTTACTTACTGCTTCTAAGTTCTCAACTTTCAATCGATTAGGAATCCTTTTCAGCCATTGATTATTGAAGTTTACTATATTGCCACTGCTCCTATAATTTTTGATAAGTGAGTATTTTGTTGCATCATATTCTGCCAAAAATGCCTGCATATATTTATTCGATGACCCTCGGAATTCATAAATGTTCTGGTCATCATCTCCTACAGCTATTACTCTAATATTTCCAGCAATGTTTATGATTGTTTGAATCAATTGCCATTCTGCCAGATTGACATCCTGAAATTCATCTAATAACAATACACTTTTATTGACAATAGAAGAAATGTCAATCTCTTCAGAACGGATGGCTTCAATACATTTCTTTATTACATTTTCAGATTTTTTCAAGTCACCCAAAATGCCCATAAGTTGAAAGCAAAACCCATGAAATGTTATGATTTTTATAAACCCTGCATATTCTGGCACAATCTCGTATGCTCTGGTCTTAAATTCTAAAGATGCCGCTTTTGAGAATGTCAGCATCAGAAATTGTCGTTGGTTGATGCCATGCCCAATAGTAGGACAAGCCGATCATATCGAAATCGGTGACACCTTGGTTAATGAATCCATCAATCAACCATTCCGCATTGCTTGGTCCAGCAATAAGGAGCATGATTTTTATTTCTTTCCCAGATGTAACTTCGACATCTTTTACCGCTTTTATTGCATGATTGAAGAGGGTAGCATTCCTCTCCCAATCCAAAGTCCAAATCGAATTATCTTCTGGTGATAATAGAATACCCTTGTTGGTTTCATTCCCTATTTGGATCAATTCAGGTAAAAGATTTTCATTGTTTAGATCAGTTAGAGTTTGATAGATATAATTGTACAATGAATCCTTTAGTATCTCAGTGTTGTCGACTACAGACAACCAAGCGTTTGGCACAAGTTGTTTAGAAGGGTCTGCCCAATTATCCGAAAGATGAAAGTCAAGTAGCACTTCTAAATTATTTTGTTTTGCTTTTGCGATTGCACGTTTGATATCTGTTAAGTCAGAATATCGATTGCCGTCATTCAAGTTATTGTACCATGAGGGAGTATGCCACAAACGTAATCTTACAATATTACCGCCATGATTTTCGAGGATTGCATAAGGATCTTTTTGTACTTGATTCTCCTTGTAGACGACACCACAATCTTGCATTTCGTTGACATAAGACATGTCAGCACCGAAATAGAATGATTGGGTGAATGAAATGTTCGTATTAAGTATTACAAAAATAAGAAGTAAGTACTTTTTCATAAATGAGAGATTTTGATGAATGTACGAATTATATTTACCTATAATTTGAGTCTAATTTATAAGAAACATATTGAGCTCTTGATTTACCATTTATGTTTAGCCCTTTTTCTCCACAATAGTCAACCAATTCTTTGGGTTTTACTAAGACGTCTACTACATTAATTCCCATTTTTCTATAGTTGCTAACTGCTTCCTCTTTTTTTCTTTTCCAAGTTTCCCAAGTCTCATTCATAACAGGTTTATCGTCAGAAATATTTAAGATTTCTTTATAATCTTCATTATCATAAACTGCCATACCAAGTAGAGAATTCATATTTTGTAGATGTTATTAATCGCTATGATATATATGATGTTTTAAAAGGAGTAAATATTTTTTATTAATTTCTTTGAAACTAAATGAGCGTAAGAAAATGCCTGACTTTAGAGTTTGTCTATTAATAACACTTAAGTTGGAGACTAGCTATAAAACTGCCTCCTTGATTCACATCACACACAAATTCCGAATAAACAATGCTATCTGTTTTTATATACAAAGAATTATCACATTCGAATACTTGAACAGAAGATTCTTCACTATAAAATTCACAGCAATTAGACGTTTGTATTGAAGAAAAAGCATCATCTGTCATAAGTTCTATTTCACCAGTAGAACAAAATACTTCTTCAAATCTTACCAGTTTATAATTTCCAGGTCTTAACTCATTCATAGAGAATCCAATGCCAAGAACATCATTTATTTCAATTCCTCCAACAGTTTGAATCAATTCATCAAGTGCAACAATAAATAGATTTAAACTTGAATCAAATTCACATTTAAAAATCAATTCAGGATCATCTAAGTCAAGAATAAATTTTTCATTGTTTATAATGATGTAAGAATCTAGGTTTTCATCGCAAGGGTTTATCTCTTCGATTGGATCCTCTTCTTCCATTTCAGGAATTTCATCACTACAAGACTGCACCAAGATTGATACTAATACCAATAGTGAAAAAGTAATGCTTTTGTAATTTAAATAGTTTGTAATTGGTTTCATGTTATTAATTTCCTTTGATTAGAGATGGTCTTTTGTACCATTATTATACTAATAAATAGTATAATTAAAAGATGATATAAGTTGCAAATATAACAATCAAAGATTACAGAATAATTGTTTTTTTAACAATCATTTTAAGTGAGTTGCTAATTTTTGGATTTTATCATAATAATAATACACTTATAGATTAACCATACTGATAGCTTATCCTAATAAGTTGATAAATTCATTTCATAACTTCGTTCATAATAAATCCATAAACATCAGCTTTTGCTCTGTTAGACGATATTCTTGTAGATGCACCAGAGTGTCCAGATTTTTTTTCAACTTTTAACAAAATAGGGTTTTTTTGAGCAATTCTGCTTTGCATTTGGGCAACAAATTTGTAAGAATGAAATGGAGGAACTCTATCATCGTTTTCAGAAGTCACAATTAACATTGTAGGATAATTTACATCTTCTTGTATATTATGATATGGAGAATAATTTTTGAGATTTGTGAAACTAGATTTATCCTCTATAGTTCCATATTCATCTACATGCCAAGAACCAACTGTGAATTGCTCAAATCTTAGCATATCAAATGGAGATACAATAGGTACAACAGCCTTAAATAAATCTGGTCGTTGAATTGCTGCTGCTGCTGCTACGACTAATCCCCCATTTGAACCTCCTGTAATTGCGAGTTTATCTTTATTCGTATAATTTTTCTCTATAAGAAATTCTGCTGCTGAAATAAAATCATCAAAAGAATTTTGTTTATGGATTCCTTTTCCTGATAAAGCCCAATTTTTGCCTTTATCACCTCCACCTCTTATATTGGCAAATGCGAAAATGCCTCCTTTCTTTATGAAGTGCACTATACCAGGATCATATGAAAGAGGTGATATTATACCAAATCCACCATAAGCCTTTAATATTGTTGGATTTGTACCGTCATGTTTTATGCCTTTTTCATAAACTAGAATCATTGGGATTGCGACATTATCTTTTGACATATATTCTACTTCTTCATATATAATATTTTCATTATCAAAAGATGTTGATGTAGCCTCGGTTTGTTCGATTATAAAGGTTTTGATATTTAATTTGTATACAATAGGGGGTAGCGTATATGAAGTAATATAAAAATACAGTTCGTCATCTAAGTTGCTTCTGATAAATTTACTAATAGATCTTGCTGCGCGTAAATCCCAAGTATGCAAGACCTTTCCGGAGTAATCAAAAATTGTAATTATTGAATGTTGGTTGGCTTGATAAACAGCCACAATTCGATCTGGACATATAATTGCCTTTAGTAATAGAGCATCCGGATATTCAGGGACTATTGCTTTCCAATTGTACGGATCGGCAGGATCAATTTCTACTATCATACCATTATTCGAATCTTTAAATGTGATTGCAATTAATTTCCCCTCATGATTTTCTAGAATATTTGCATCTCCTTTGGTATTAATTATTAATGGCTGTAATTGAGTTTGTTTTGAATGATAATCGATATAAAATATATTTGTTTGGTTTTTTTGTTCATCTATTTCTTTAAGAATAAAAAATCGTTCATCAGATGTTGTTTTGAAATGAAATCGAACATTGGGTTTGTTCTTTCTTTTAAAAATTAGTTTGTCGTCGTCTTGATTTGTTCCGATTTTGTGGTAGTATACTTTTTGATTATCAGTTTTTCCAAATTGACTTTGCTGATTAAAAGTTGAGTAATAAAAACCATCTCCGCGCCATGCAATGTTTGAAAACTTTATTCCAGTTAGGTGATCTTTTTTATACTTTCGATTCTTGATTGAAATTAACTTGATTTCAGTCCAATCGCTTCCATTTCGATTAAATTGGTAAGCTACTAATTTTGAATCCTTGGATACACTATAACCTTTAAGCGTTACATTATCTTTTCGAGAGAATTTTCTTGAGTCAATTAATAATTTTGGTGCTGAATTAAAAGAATTTTGATAATACAAAGAAGGAACAGAGAACTTTGTTGGATACATATATTTGAAATAATACTTTCCTTTTTTAATTGGGAAATTAAATCTGACGTGAGCATATTCATCAATGGCTTTGGATGAATTTGTCTTTGATGAGGTTTTAGATAAATATTTTTTACTCAGTTTATTTTGACGTTTAACCCACTCTTTTGATTCTTCAGTATGAGTGTCTTCTAACCAACGATATTTATCTTCTATAATATAATCATTGTGGAACGTGTCTGTGACTATCGATTCTCTACTGTGAAATGGGTTGTAATCTTGAGCTTTAATTACTGAACAGAAAATAGAAAGGATAGAAAGGAAAAATAGCTTATTCATTTTTTTTTGATCTTATGCACTCTTAAAATAAGGGATTTTACTTGAAAATGCAACTGAGATGAATTCTAGTTTATAAAACAAATTGCACTTATGGCATTGTCATTCTGAATGAAGTCGAAAAGCGACAATGTTTTTCAAACTTTAATTGCGACTATTACTCAGTTTAAAAGTACTTGACTCACCAAATTAGTACGCGTGTAGAACAAATTGCACTTTCTCAAGAAAATATGCTCCTTGTCATAGATAGCGAAGTTTTACGAAGTCGAATACTCCTTGTCATTCTGAGCGAAGATTCATCGAAGTCGAATACTCCTTGTCATTCTGAGCGAAGATTCATCGAAGTCGAAGAATCAAGGAGTTAGTCATTACTTTAATTTCGACCGAAGTGGAGAAATCCACCATTTTATTACATCAAGAGCTAGATTTCTCCACTGGGGTCGAAATTTGTATAATACTAGCATTGTCTTCCTTCGACTATGCTCAGGATGAAAATGTTCCACTGTGGTCAGGATGACAATATTAAGAACGATACATACAAATATGCTTTACTTTTTGTGCATTTTACACACAATTAGGAATGATACATTAATAAAGTACGCTTTTATACGCAGGTATTTTATTTTTCAACAAGGCAAAAAACCTGCCTGCCGGCAGGCAGGCGTAGACAATGCAGCGCATTGGCGAGG